>Ga0187814_10000057_pt1 | contig 25397 bp, 23 predicted proteins | sample NC_S_4_FD_132450 | JGI IMG/M metagenome (GOLD analysis project Ga0187814, IMG submission 132450) | Wetland sediment microbial communities from Neuse River Estuary, North Carolina, USA - ASW-S_4 | ecosystem: Environmental > Aquatic > Freshwater > Wetlands > Sediment | place: USA: North Carolina... | reverse complement strand
CGTGGCGCAGGTATCAGACCTGCCCCTCGCCTCCACGACCTACTGGTTCGAGTCGAAGGAGCACCTGCTCACGGCGGCCCTCGAGCGGGCCGCGGATCGTGACATCGCGCGACTGGAAGCGTTCCTGGGCGAGGCACCGGACGATGCCGCCGACCCGCTCGGACTCGCGGTCGACGCGATCCTCGACCCGGTGCACGAGACAGACCAGAGCAGCCGCGGGTGGCTGCTGGCGACATATGCCCTGATGCTCGAGGCCGCACGGCGGCCTGCGCTGCGGGACGTCACCAGGCGTTGGACCGACGCCTATCTCGCAGCGCTCGCTCGGCTGCTCGCGCTGGCCGGCTCGCATGATCCGCCCTCTGATGCCGCGCTCCTGCTCGCGGCGGCCGACGGGCTGCTGGTGGAGCAGCTGGCGTCGGATGACCACTCGGAGATCGCCCCACAGCTGCGCCGGCTCGCGGCCGCCCTGGTGAAGTCGTGATCGCGCTCCGAGCGCGCCTGGAGGCGGCGCGCCGTGCGCGCGGCCCGGAATCGCGAACCGTGGTGCTGATCCGAGTGCTGCTCGGGTTCGAGTCCGTCCTGTATTCGGTCGTCACCCCGGTGCTGCCGCACTACGCGCATGAGTTTTCGGCGTCCAAGCCCGCAATCGGTGTGCTCGCGGCCGCCTACCCGGCAGGGATGCTCCCGGGCTCGCTGCTGGGCGGATGGATCGCCACCCGGGCTGGCGTGCGCCGCACCACGGTCGTCGGCCTGCTGCTCTTCACATTCTCGATCGTTGCCTTCGGCTTCGGGTCCGCGATCGCCGTGCTCGATGGCCTGCGCTTCGTCCAGGGGATCGCGTGCGGCTGCATCTGGGGCGGCGGCCTGGCTTGGGTGATCGCGATCGCACCGCGTGCACGGCGCAACGAAGTGCTCGGCTCGGTGCTTGCCTCGGCGATCTTCGGCACGCTGCTCGGGCCCCTGCTGGGGACGTTGGCCGTGGCGGCCGGAACGGAAGTTGTGTTCGCGTGCATGGGGGCCGTGTCGCTCGGGCTGACCATGTGGACGCTGGAGCATCCCGAGCCCTCGCGCGCCACGCTCGGGGCAGGCGCGCCGCTGCGCGCGCTGGCTCGAAGCCCGCGACTCATCCTTGGGTTCTGGCTGATCCTGCTCGAGGCGTGCACGATCGGGGCGACCGGCACTCTTCTTCCGCTGCGACTGTCGAGTTTTGGTGCCTCGGGAGTGGCGATCGGCCTCACGTTCGTACTCGCATCGTCGATGGCCATGGTTCTGACGCCCGCGATCGGGCGGGTGGCCGATCGGCGCGGGGTCGTGCTCCCTCTGTGCGCGGGCCTCGGCGTGACCGCGCTGCTGCTCGCGCTGCTTCCGTTGCCGCAGTCCGCGCTCGGGCTGGCGGTGCTGACCGTGATGACGCTCGGCGGGCCGCTCACGGCCTGCACGACGCCGGCGATGTCGCTGATGACGGATGCGGTCGAGCGGATCGGCGCGGCGCTCGCTTTCGGCTCGATGATGCTCAACCTGGCATGGGCGATGGGCGAGACGATCGGCGCTCCCGCCGCCGCGATTCTCTCCCGAGCAACGAGCGACGCGGTGCCGCTCGCGCTGCTGGCGGCAGCGATGCTCCTGACGCTCGGCCCCGTCCTGCTGGTCCGGTCGGGGAGCGCCTACGTTCCGCCGGCGGCGAGCGGCTCGGCTGCCGGCGCCTCCTCGGACGGCTCCGTGCTCTCGCCGGCCCCGGCGGACAGCACCCGCAGGGCGTCGGGCGGCTCTTGATCGTGCCCCGCGGTGGAATCAACTCGAAGTCGTGCTGGTCAGGTCGAGCAGCTGATCGCCGAGCGTCTTGTCGCGAATCTCGGCCACGCTGACGCCGGGATCGGGCAGCACGCGTAGCGAGTCGGCCGGAAGGCCGACGCTGACGGGCGTTCCCTGGCTATATGGCAGCGCGGCCCCGTCGTTGCGCACGAGCGTCTGAAGCGCCGAGCCGGTGGCCAGGCGGACGAAGATCTGCGTGGTCGAGCCGAGGAAGACGAGCCGCTCGACCATCCCCGGCACGCGGTTGGCTCCACCCGCTTCATACGGGTGCAGGTTGATGCGCTCCGGACGGATGGCGACCTTGACCGCGCCGGTGGCGTCGAGCTGGCCCGCCGCGGCCTCGAGGACGAAGTCGCCCAGGCGCACCCGGCACGGCCCGCCCCCATTGCCGCCGGGCTCGACTCGCGCGTCCATCAGGTTCGACACGCCCAGGAAGTCGGCCACGTAGGCATCGGCGGGCTCGTTGTAGACCTCGTCGGGGGTGCCGAGCTGCGCGATGCGCCCGCGGTTCATGACGGCCAGGCGATCGGACATCGTGAGCGCCTCTTCCTGGTCGTGGGTGACGTACATGAAGGTGATTCCCACCTGCTTCTGCAGCGCGCCCAGCTCGACCTGGAGCGTGCGCCGGAGCTTGGCGTCCAGCGCCCCCAGCGGTTCGTCGAGCAGCAGGACCGACGGACGCAGCACCAGCGCTCGGGCCAGCGCGACGCGTTGCTGCTGGCCGCCCGAGAGCTGATTGGGGCGTCGCTTCTCGTACCCGGAGAGCTGGACCAGCGCTAGCGCCTCTGCCACCTGGGTGTTGATCTCCGACTTTGGCACCGACTTGTACTTCATGCCAAAGGCGACGTTCTCGGCGACGGTCAGGAAGGGAAACAGCGCATAGCTCTGGAACACCGTGTTGACGTTCCGGCGGTGGGGCGGCCAGTTGCCGACGTCAACGCCGTCGAGCAGGATCTTGCCGCTGGTCGGCGGCTCGAAGCCCGCGACCATTCGCAGCGTGGTCGTCTTTCCGCAGCCGCTCGGCCCCAGCAGCGAGAAGAACTCGCCGGCCTGGATCTCGATCGAGATGTCGTCGACCGCGGTGACATCGTCAAACTGCTTGGTCAGCGACTCCAGCCTGACGTTCCCTCCAGCCATTTCAGTCCTCTCACATGCCGGCGATGCTGGTGAGCGCTGCAGAGCTGCTCTTCGTGCGTTCGCCCCGGGTCATCCAGCGGTAGGCGACAAACCCGACCACGGCGACCACCAGGGAGAAGAAGAGCATGATCGTGGCCAAGGCGTTGAGCGCCGGCCCGCTCAGCCCTCCGTGGACGTTGGAGTAGATCAGCACCGACATCGGTTGCGTGGGCGCGGTCGAGGAAAGCTGCTCGACGATCACGAAATCGTCCACCGTGCTGGCGAAGACGAGCACAGCGCTGGCGAAGATGGCCGGCATCAGAAGCGGGATCAGCACTCGACGGATCGCGCCCAATCGCGATGCTCCAAGATCCGTGGCCGCCTCTTCGTAGGTCCGCCCGATCGTCACCAGCCGGGCCCGCACGATGATCGCGGGCCAGCTTATGTTCCACACGACCAGGCCCGCCACCTCGGCCGTAGTTCCCAGGCGGATGAACGTCAGCGCCTGCGTGACGAGCAGGAACAGCCCGACCGCGAGCAGCAGCTCCGGGATCACGAACGAGAAGATCATCACGAAGTTCAGTCCGGTCGAGGTCCGGCTACGCCACCGGTCGATTCCGATCGCGAAGCCCACCCCGATCGGGACCGTGATCAACGTCGTCAGGACCGCGAGGTTCAGAGTCTGGATGACGGCCTGATGCAGGCTGGGATTGTGCAGCACGGAATTGACCGAGTTGCCGATGTACCACTTGGTCGAGAACCCCTGCCACGTCGCCTGCGAAGCGCCCTTGTTGAACGAGAACAGCACCGCGATGGCGATGGGCACGATCGACCAGATGATGTAGAGCCAGGTGAAGCCCTCCATCACCCAAGGACGCCGCCACGGGTTGCCCCGAGGGCGGCCGCGCCATGCGACCGTGGCGCGACCCGAGGGGGCGGTTACCGCCTCGCCGACCGCGCTGGCCATCAGGCGAACTCCCTCGAGGCGCGGGCGGTGCTGACCGCGTAATAGATCATCGGGATGAGCAGGATCAAGAGCAGCATCAGGGCGAGCACCGCGCCCTGTCCGGTCTCGCCGGGCGATTCGAGCTGTCCCTCGATCGCGTTGCCGATCATCGTCGTCCCCGCCGCCCCCGACAGCAGCTGATTGGTGAAGTAGTCGCCGAGCATCGGCAGCACGGTGATGAACGTCCCGGCGATGATCGTCGGCTTGCTCAAGGGAACGGTCACCCGCCAGAAGGTCCGCCACTTACTGAGGCCGAGATCCCGGGCGGCCTCGAGCAGGCTTTGGTCGATCCGGTCAAGGCCGGCGTAGAGCACCAGGATCAGGTACGGGATGTATCCGTACACCAGCCCCAGCACAACGGTCGCCGACTTGCCGCCGAGCCAATCGGTGTGACCGGGCAGGCCGACGAAGGACAAAGCGCTGTTGAAGAAGCCGCCCTGCTGCAGGAGATCGATCCAGGCCAGCATGCGCATCATGTAGCTGACCCAGAACGGCGCGATCAGCAGGATCAGGAACAGCGTCTTACGCCTCCCGGCGTAGCGGGAGACGAAATAGGCAACCGGATAGGCGATGGCCAGCGAGATCACCGTCGCGCTCGCCGAGTAGAGGAGCGTCCTGAGGGCCGGCGGGCCAAGAAACGCTCCGCTTCCCACCATGTCGTGCCAGACGGCGGACAGGTTGGCGCTCGACCAGTGCAGCGGATTCCAGGTCGGGACCGCGGTCTGGAAGAACTCGTTGACGCCGCCGGCGGCCACCGCCATCATGACGTAGAACGGGGCCACGAACAGAACGAGCAGCCAGATTGCTCCCGGCGCCGCCAGCCCCATCCACAGCCAGCGGTTACGCCGGTCGTGGGTGTCCTGCGAGCGGCCCATCGCCCCTACCCTAGAGCCCCTTGGAGAACGAGTTCCAGGTGGACTCCCAGACCGCGTTGGCGGCCGGAGGCAGCTCGAGCTCGAAGACGCCTTGGCTGAAGTACTCCGGTAGCACGACGGTCGAGGTCAACTGCGGAGGCAGCAGCTTCTCGGACACCAGCAGATCCGGCGTGACCTTGGTCAGCGGCTGCATGTAACCCACGTAGCTGTAGTTCTCCAGTGCGTTGCCTACGTCGAGCAGGTAGTTCATCAACATATGGGCCAGCACCGGGTTTGCGCCACTGGCCAGATTGACCATCAGGTCGTTGGCGATTGGGCCTTTCTTGTTGGCCGGGAACCAGTAGCCGACGGTGTCGATCGAGGTGCCCTTGGGCAGATATTGGGCCGCGGTGGCCATGTCGCCCGACCAGGCGTGGTGAATCCAGGTCTTCCCGGTCGGGACATCGGTGTAGTCGTTGTTGTCGATCCGCACGTTGGTGAGAGCGGAGAGCTGCGACAGCGCCTTGCCGGCAGCCTGGATCTGGGGCGTGCTGGTCGTGTTGAGGTTCAGGTTGCCGGCCCGCAGCAGCGCCAGGCTGATCGTCTCCCGGTAATCGTCGAGGACCGCGACCTTGCCCTTGTACGGCGCCCCCTCCCAGGGCATGTTCCACGAGGGGGCGAGGTTCACCTTGTCCTTGCGCCAGGCCATCCCCGTGGTGTAGATCGAGTACGGCGTCGTGTACTGCCAGCCCTGGTCGTAGAACGGATTCTGATAGTCGGGCCAGGCGTTGGCCATGTTGGGGATGTAGCTGTGGTTGAGCGGCCGGATCATCTTGGTTTCGACGAGCTGACCGAGCACATCGACGGTCGGGAAGAACACATCGAACTTGAACTGGCCACTGCCGAGCTTGGCGATCGCCTCTTCCATCGTGTTGAACGTGGTCAGCGAGTAGTTGCAGTCGTACTTCTTACAGAAGTTCTTGAGCACCGCTTCGTTGATGTACGCGACCCAGTTGTAGAGCTGCAGGGTCGCGCCCTTCTCAGGCGCAAGGCCCGATGCGATCGCCTTGTTGTCGGAGTAGATCGGCCACTTGACCGGGTTGTCCTGACGCGGCAGCGGGACGCCGCCACTGCCGGTAAGACCGGTGGCATTGGAGCCCGATCCGCCGCAGCCGGCGAGCATTCCCGCGAGCGCGAGCCCGGCGCCCGCGCCGAGCAGCTGTCGACGGGAGATCGCGCCTTCCTCCGACTCGGGTCGGCGCCGGATCCCTCCTTCAGACCATCCCTCACGTGGATGCATGCCAACTCACCTCTTCAAGAATGCGTAGGGGTTGATCGGGCGATCGGGCCGTAGTCCTGCGCGGGCGGGCGCCGCAGCGCGAATGGTGTCTCGCTGCGCGACCGAGACGTCGTCACGATCGATCCCCATCGCTCTCTCCTTCTGCGTCCAGCTTGCGGACGCGCCCATTACTGCACTTGGCCCTGCGAAGATCGCAGCCAAGCTCGCTGGATGCAAGGGCTAGGCAACGCTCCACCATTCGGTTCGGCGTGACGTCAGGCTGCCCCAGGGTGACCTGAACCCCGAGTCCGTCCATCAGCGCGCTCAACACGAGGGCGAACTCATCGGGGTCGACGTCCTGGCCGAATTCGCCCTCTGCCTGGCCGGCCCGGACAATGTCGGCGATCAGCTTCCGTTCCCGAAGGTTCAGCCGGAAATAGTTGTTACGCACGGTCCCGTCTCGACGGGCGCGGACCCACATCTCCATCCACAGCGTGTAGTCGCTGATTCCCCGGGGCCCGCGGCTCGTCTCCTCGATCAGATGCACCAACTTGTCGCTCGCGCGGTCGTGACGCGCTTGCCCCTCCGTGAGCCGTCCATAGAAGTCTCTGTCGCTCTGGTCGACCGCCTCTTCGAACAGCCGGTCCTTTGAGTCGAAGTAGTACAGGATCGTCGGCGCGCTCGTTCCCGCCCGCTTGGCGACGTCCTCGATCCGGGTCTCGAACAGGCCGCGCTCGTAGAGCACCTCCGCTGCGGCGGCGACGATCTGTGGTCTGCGCAGGTGGTCGACTCTGGGTCGGGGGCTCATTGACGTCTTTGCACGCGCCCGTACAAATTCGTACACTGAACGGCCATTCAGAAAACTACGTAGCCCTGCTGACGGTGTCAAGCGCTGGTGCCTTAAGGAGCTGTTAAGGGGATTACCCCGACGCCGCCACCGGTGACTCCAGGCGTTCACCACGCAGCTTCGAGCGGCCGACGCCCGTTCGCGCCAGCGCCACGCCCACCAGGCAGAGGAGACCCCCGGGGAGCGCCAGCGCGGGCGGGATCTCTCCCAGCAGCGCCCAGCCCAGCAGTACCGCGAGCGGTGGCACCAGGTAGGTCGTCGATCCCATCCGTCCGGCCGTGGTCCGAGCAAGGGCGTAGGCCCAGGTGAGGAAGCCGATTGCGGTTGGCGCGGCTCCCAGGTAGACGGTCCAGCCGATCGCGGACGCGCGGGCGTGCGGCAGCTCGTGGACGAGCGCCGGCGCGTATGGCAGGCAGCTCACCGCTCCGACCGTGCAAGCTAGCCATGTCACCGACAGGGGGCTGGCGCCGTCCAGGACCGGCTTCTGCGCGACGACGCCGCCGGCGTACGCGAGCGCCGCGATCAGACAGAGCACCGCGCCCCAGGCCTCGGTCGACCCGCGCTCGGAGGTGGCCGCGCCGATCAGCGCTGCGCCCGCGAACGAGACCAGGCAGCCGACGAACAAGCGCGGCGGAAAGCCCTCCCGCAGGATCAGGCCCGCGAGGATCGCGATCAGGATCGGTCCGACGTTGACCAGCATCGCGGCGATGCCGGCATCGACGCGCTTCTCTGCCTCGTTGAGGACGACGTTGTAGACGCCGAACCACAGTACGCCGCACACCACGACGCCCCGCAGCGCACTGCGGCGAGGCAGCGGCTCGCGACGAAGCAGCAAGAACGCGCCGAGCACCACGCTGCCGACGAGGAGCCGGCCGAAGGCAAGTGCGCCGGGCGAGAGCGAACGGTCGGCCGAGCGGATCCCGACGAACGCGGAGGACCACAGACTGACCGTGATCAGCACAGCGCCGATCGCAAGCGCGCGCGTGCGACGTCCACCGCTCACAACCGGCGAAAGCCTAGCCACGACGAATTAACGGCCGGCCGTCGCGGGCTGTGAGATCTCGACTCCCAGATCCGTGGCGATCGCCGAGGCGACCGCCTGGCGCGCGCGCTCGAGCGGCACGCTGCAGTCGCCGATCAGCGTCCTGATTCCGTAGCCGTCAATCAGCGCCAGTACCCGGTCGGCCACCTCGCCCGGGTCGCATTGATCGAACTCGCCGTCGCGCACGCCGGCCGCGATCTCGTTGGCGAACCACGCATGCAGGCGCGCATACAGCTTCTCGGCGACGGGCCGGAGCTTGGGGTGACGCACGGCGCGCAGCCACAGCTCGACCCACAGCACCCAGTCCTCCTGAAGCGCCGGCGTGGTCGGCAGGCACTGGTCGATCATCAAGCGCAGCCGCTCGGTGTGAGACGCGACCGGCAGCTCGCCGCTATGGATCCGTGCCTCCCCCGCCCGGGTGTAGGAGTACTCGAGCGCCTCCGCGAGCAACGCCTCCCGGGTCTCGAAGTGGTAGTGGACGAGCGACGTCGAGACCCCCGCGTCCATCGCGATCCGTGCGATCCGGACGTCGTCGATCCCTTCGCGCGCGATCCGCCGTGCGGCTGCGGCGAGGATGCGCTCGCGCGCGCTGGTCACTCCGACAAACTCGGACCGAGGTCGCCGCGAATCCGATCCGCGAACCACGCGACCGCGTCCTCGCGCCGCGACAGCGGCCCGCACTCGTAGCCGCGCGTTTGCAGGCCAGCCTGGACGTTCTCGACAAGGTCGATGTCCTCGTCCAGCACGAGGTTGTTGACTCGCTGGTTGATCCACTGGACCATCCTGGTGCGCGCGCCGCAGTGCGGCGGCCGGTAATTGGCGAACACGTCGCGGGTGCGGTTCACCCCATCGGGGAGCATCTGCCACGTGTTGACCTGGTCGGCGTACAGGTCGATCGTGGTGTTCGGATAGATGTACACGTAGCGCCAGACGTGGCGGTCTTCCTCGCCCAGCCCCGGCATCGGAGTGACGAGCTGGGAGTACAGCCGCTCGACCCGGTTGCTGCTTCGCTTGCTCCGCATCGGCGCCTCGAACCACACGTAGTGGTCGTAGCACTCCACGTCGTAGTGCTTGTAGTCGAGCAGTCGCATCAGGCCGGGATGAGCAATCGGGATGTGGTAGCCCTCCAGGTAGTTGTCGGCCACCACCTTCCAGTTCGCCGGCTGCATGTGGCCGCTCGATGGGGCGAACGGCTCAAGCGACGGGATCCGGTAGCGCTCCAGCCGCGCCGGGAGGTCGCCGACGAGTTCGTGCAGCGGCGTCGCGTCGATGTCGAGGTTGACGAACACGAGACCGCACAGCTCCTCAACGCGAGCCGGCAGCAGACCGAGCGCGGACTTGTCGAGGCGCTCACCGAACGCAAGCCCCTCGGGCACACCGATCAGCGTCCCATCGAAGCGGTAGGTCCAGCCGTGGTACAGGCAGCGGATCGCGGCCTTGCACTGGCCCGCCCCGGTGAGGAGCCGCGAGCCGCGATGACGGCAGACATTCCGATACGCGCGGAGGCGATGCTCCTCGTCACGCACCACGAGGACCGGCTCGGAGCCCGCGTTGCACGTCATGTAGCTCCCGGGGCGCGGAAGCGAGGACACGTGCCCGGCCAGCTGCCAGGTGCGTCCGAAGATCAGCTCCTGTTCGGGCGCGAGCAGCTCAGGGTCGATGTACGCACGCCGAGGAAGGGCCGTGCCGCCCCCGGCTGCGCCGACGGCAGCCGCCGTTGCGGTCGCCGAATCCGAGGTGGGAGTTGCCGCGGGTGCCGTCGCCGAGTCCATATCGTCCCCAATCCTGACTTTGTGATCAGTTGCTGTATTGTACCGGCCATGGTCAAGCGCGCGCCGTGGCTATCGGTCACGCCGGAGCCCGAACGCGAGCTTCCACGCGCCGTCGCAGCGCTCACCCTGGGCGGCACCGCACCCCAGGAGGCGGTGGATGCCGAGCGCGCCCGGATCGAGCGTCTCGTGCTCCGGGGCAGTCAGCGGGCCTGGCTGGCTTACCTGCACGGCGTGGTCGACCTGATCGATCGTCGATCCGGCGACCAGGACCCCGAGGTCGCCCGCGCTCGCGCCCTTGCGACCGCGGTCATCTCCAACCACCACAATCTCCTGCTGGGCCTCCCGGGGCGCGGTGCGCAGCTCAGTGCGGACGACCGCGTACGACTTACCCAACTCAGGCGACCAGAAAGAGGGCACACATGAGCACCACCGTCGTTTCTTCGAATGCATCGCCGGAGCTCGACCAGCGCCAGCTCGAGCTCCAGCAACGCGCGCGCACGTTCGTGGAGAACGTGCTCATGCCCCTCGAGCTCGAGGCGGAGGAGCGGGGCGGGGCGCTGCCCGAGGAGACGATGGAAGAGATCAAGCGCGAGGCGATCGCCGCACGGCTGAACGGAGGGCGCTTCTCACCCGAGGTCGGGGGCCAGGGCTGGTCGATGCTCGAGTGGTTCCTGGTCAACGAGCAATTTGGCCGAGTCACCAACGGTCTGCACTGGCACGTGCCGAGCGCCTACAACGTGCTCCTGCAGGGCACCCCCGAACAGATCGAGCGCTACCTCGTGCCCGCGTTGCGCGGCGAGGGTGGCGACGCCTACGCGGTCACCGAGGCCGAGGCAGGCTCGGATCCCGGCGGGATCGCGTCGACGGCGACCGCCACCGAGGGGGGCTGGCTGATCAACGGCGAGAAGTGGTTTGTGACCTCGGGCGACGTCGCGCGCGTGCTGATCGTGATGGCGAATGTCATCGACGGCGCGGAGCGTCTGCCGACCCTGTTCCTGATCGAGCCCGGCACCCCCGGGGTCGAGTTCGTCGATTCCCCGAAGTTCACGCACAACTACCCCCACGGTCATCCCACGATCCGCTTCACCAACGTGGAGGTCGCGGCCGACGCGGTGATCGGCGGTGTCGGCAACGGCGAGGAGCTGCAGCGGGCATGGTTCACCGAGGAGCGCCTCGGGATCGCGACGCATGGACTTGGGGCGATGTGGAGGCTGCTCGACGAGACCACCGGCTGGGCGATCTCGCGGACCCAGGGCGGCCAGCGGATCATGGACTACCAGGGGGTCTCGTTCCCGCTTGCCGACTCCGCCACCGATGCCGCCCTCGGCCGGCTCCTGGCGCTGCACGTCGCGAAGATGGTCGACGCCGAGGCTGATCCGAAGCTGATCCACGCCAAGGCCTCGATGGCCAAGCTGTTCGTCAGCGAGGCGGCGGGCCGCTGCGCGGACCGCGCCGTGCAGATCTTCGGCGGACGAGGCTACCTGCGCAGCAACGTGGCCGAGCGGTTCCTCCGCGAGTTGCGCGTCGACCGGATCTGGGAGGGGACGAGCGAGGTGCAGCGAGTGATCATCGCGCGCGCTCTCGAGCGCCGAGGTGTTGAGGCGACGATCCATTGACGATCGCGGGTGACGCGCAGGGACCCTCGGCGGTGACCGGATCGGGGCGCTGGGATCTCGGCCGCATGCTGCGGCCCGAGTCGATCGCCGTGGTCGGGGCAAACGACCGCCCTGGGAGCTACTCCAGTCAGACGCTCTTGAACCTGGAGGCGGTGGGCTATGCCGGCGAGGTGTGGGCTGTCAACCCCAAGCGACGAGAGGTCCTCGGACATCGCTGCGTGCCAACGCTCGACGACCTGCCCTCGGCCGTTGACGCGGTGGTCGTCGCGATCCCGGCGGCAGGGGTGGCGAGCGTCGTCGATCAGGCCGGCGCGCGCGGGTGCGGAGGCGCGGTTGTGTTCAGCGCCGGCTTCGCAGAAGTCGAGGGAGGGGCCGAGCATCAGCGGGGGCTGGTGGCGGCGGCCGGGCGGCACGCGATCCCGGTGTGCGGCCCGAACTGCAACGGGATCGTCGCGATGCACCGGCGGGTCACGCTGTGGGGCGACGCCTTCGCCCCGCGCGAGCCGGGATCGGTGGCGCTCGTGTCCCAGAGCGGCAACGTCGCTGTCAACGCGCTCGCGACACGTCGAGGGCTGCGGTTTCACACGGTGGTCGCGAGCGGCAACCAGGCCGTCGTGTCGGCGGCCGACTACGTCGAGTTCCTGGCCCGCGAAGACGGAGTTCGAGCGATCGCGCTGTACCTCGAGGACGACGGCGGTCCCGGGCTGTGCGACGCCCTGGCGGCGTGCGCGGAGAGCGGGATCAGGGTTGCGGTACTGAAGGTGGGCGCCTCGCCCGCGGGCGCGCGCGCGGCCGCCGCCCACAGCGCCGCGCTGGCGGGAGATCAGCGCGTGTTCAGGAGCCTGATCGACGAGGCCGGCGCCGTCTGGGCGCAGGACGTCCACGAGCTGCTCGAGCTCGCCAAGACACTCGCGGTGCCGGTCCGCGCTTCAAGCGCCCAGGGGCTCGCGATCATGACCTGCTCCGGGGGCGATTCGGCGCAGGGAGCCGATGAGACCGAGCGGCAGGGGACCACGCTGCCCTCGCTCGCGCCGGCGACGAGGGCACGGCTGCGAGAGATCCTGCCGTCGGCGGCCACCGTCGCCAACCCGCTCGACTACACGGCGATGATCTGGGGCGACATTCCGGCGCTGGCCGGGCTCGTACGGACGCTCGGGGAGGATCCGGCGATCGGCCAGGTGCTCGTCTTCTACGACCAGCTGCCCGGGGTGGACGGAGCCGCGGAGGAGTCCTGGGCTGCGGTGCGCGAGGGGATCATCGCGGGCGCAGCACTGAGTCCGGCCGTGACGATCGTGTCCTCGACGCTCCCGGAGCTGCTCGACGACGAGGCTGCGTGGCGGTTCGCGATGGCAGGCGTGCCTGCCGCTGCGGGGCTGCGGACTGGACTACGGTGTGCTTGGGCCATGCGGCAGCCGCTCGGCGACGGGGTTCGGCTGCGTGGGATCGCGGCCACCGCCAGAGCCGCGGCGACGACGAGGACCGGTGAGCGCGAGTGGCTGGCCGAGCACGAGTCAAAGGAGCTGCTGCGCGCGGGTGGGGTGCCCGTGGTGGAGGGACGTCTGGTGGCCGGCGAGGAAGACGCCGTGGCCGCGCTTCACGAGCTTGGAGGGCCGATCGCGCTCAAGCTCAGCGCCGCGGCGGTGCAGCACAAGTCGGAGCTGGGCGCCGTCGAGCTTGCCCTCGACGCCGAGACCGATGTCCGGCTTGGCTACCGCCGTCTGGCCGCGCTCGCGGACGCCTACGCCGGTTCCGTGCTGGCCGAGCGGATGGCTTCGCCGGGGATCGAGCTGCTCGTCGCAGCGCGCACCGGCGCGATCGTCCCGGCGCTCGTCATCGGGCTTGGCGGAATCTGGACGGAGCTGCTCGACGAGGTGGCGATCGTTCCCCTGCCGGCGGACGCTGCGCGGGTGGAGCGGGCGCTGCGCTCGATGCGCGGCCTTCCACTGCTGAACGGGGGGCGCGGGCATGCGGCGGTCGACCTGGCAGCCGTGTCGCGGCTCGCCCAGCGGACAGGCGAGCTGCTGGTCGAGGAATCGCTCGAAGAGATCGAGCTCAACCCGGTGATCGCCTCGGCGGGCGGCGCGGTCGCGGTGGACGCGCTCGTGAGCCGACGGGCAACCGCCGGGCGCCCAGACGACGAGCTGCCGGACAGGACCGCGGCCTAGTCCCAATACCGGGCCTAGCCCGGGCTGGACGGGCTGTAGTCAGATGCTTCTGACAGTAGTCCGTAGGTGTGCCACCGGTCGATCTCGACGAGCGCGCTGACGCACGGCTTTCGTACCTGCCAGGCTCGCCCAGGTAACGCATCGACAGCCGATCCATCACCTTCAGGTCAGGGTCATCCCACATCTCGTGCACGCTGCCCGCGAGCGACACGTGCTGGTAGGGGTCATCGCCGACGATCGTCATCGCCACACGCGGGTTGCGCCGGAGGTTGGGAAGCCGGTGCGCGTCCGCGTACATGGTGATCAGGACCCGGCCGTCCTCGAGGTCGTACCAGCATGCCGTCGTCGCGGGAGCCTCGTCCCGACCGACGGTTGCAAGCACCGCGATCCGCGGTTTCTCCAGGAACCGCTCGAGCTCAGACGGGAGCCTCATCGCGAGATCACCGCGGGTCACGATACGTCACCGGCCGAGAGATCGCCTGGATCCTCACGGGCGGGGCAATGCTCACCCGCTGAGCACCGCGGCGCGGGCCCCCGCCCTCAGCCCGGATTCGATCGCGCCGTCGATGAACCCGGCCCAACCGTCCGCGATGTCCCCGCCCGCCAGGATCAGCCTGCCCTCCGGGACCTGCATGTCCGCATGGTGCTGCTCATACCAGCCGGGGCGGTGGATCGCCCAGGTCCCGCACGAGAACGGGTCGGCCAGCCAGTCGTGGGCGGTCGCGTCGATCACCTCGTAGCCCGGCAGGATCTGCTCGAGCTGGCGCTGGACTCCCGCGACGTCGGTGGCGTCGCAGCGCTCGGCGTCGGGACCGAAGCCGATCATCAGTTGCGTGCCGTCGTCCCCCAGTGACTCGGTGGCCAGGTATTCGAACGGGTGCCCCGGGCGGATCGAGTTCTGGCGCAGCGGCTCGCCGCGCGCGCGGATGAAGATCTTGATCCCGCGCGACGCCTGTCCGAGCGCGATCGCGCGGCGTTTGGCCTCCGACAGCTCGGGCACGAACTCGATCGCGCCCAGCACGTTGATGGGAACCGCGACGACGACAGCGCGCGCAGCGAACGCGTCTCCCTCACGCGTCTGCACCTCGACGTGGTCGTCTCGCTGGGCGACCCCCGCAACGACCGCGCCCAGCTGGCACTCGAACGGTGCGCGGGAAGCGATCGCATCGAGCAGGGCGCGGGTTCCTCCAGTGATCGTCACCCGCCCGCCGGTTTGCTGGGTCAGCTCGAGGCTGTATCCAGACAGAGCGTGCCACCGAAGGACCGAGACGGCGCCGGCGTCGTGGAGGGGGGCGTGAGCGAGCGACTCCAGCTCCGCCGCGAGTACAGAGCGCTCCTCGGGGGTGAGCTCGAGCTGCTCGAGCCGCTCAGCGATCGTCATGCGATCGAAGCGAGCCAGGCGGTCGATCGCGTGCAGCGGGTCGTGCGGCTTGGGCAGCGCCTCTCGCACCCCGTCGACGAACCTGTCCCAGCCCCGCTGGGCGATCGCGTCGCGCTCCGCGGCGGTTCCGGAGCGGCGCTCGCCGTCGACGTACCACCCGGCTAGCTCTGCGTCGTCGCTCAGTTCGACCTCGAGCCCGGCGCGAGTGATCTCAGACCACGTGTGTGGCTGGTGCCAGTGGACCCACGCGCCGCCGTACTCGACCGACGTACCGGCCCACTCGTGGCTCCAGGTGCGCCCTCCGAGCCGGTCGCGTGCCTCGAGCAGCAGCACCGAGCGGCCGCGAAGCGAGGCCTCGCGCGCCGCCGTCACTCCCGCAAAACCCCCGCCGATGACGATCACGTCGTGGACCCCGGGGCTCACGGAAGCTCTCCCTCACCACTGCGCTCGTGACGGGGAAGTCCATCGTCGGGAAGCTCGTAATACGCGCCCTGCGCGTGTTGCGCCATTGGCAATAGTATTGCGTGAAGCGCGATCCTTGTCTACGCTCCGCAGGGCGTGTCGTTCGTGCTGACGTGTCCGAACTGTGGCGTCCGCGAGGTTGCCGATTTTGCGTTCGGAGGGGAGGTCAGTCCACGCCCGCGAGCGGAACCGTCGTTCCGCGAGCTGTGTGAGTACAACTACTTCCGCCGCAATGTCGCAGGCGTTCAGCGCGAGTGGTGGTACCACCGGTCCGGCTGCCGCACCTGGTTCCAGGCGGAGCGCGACACTCGCACGAACGAGGTGCTCCGGGTCGGGCTGCCAGGGAAGCTCGGCGAGCGCGCCGACGGTGGGGACGAGCGCAGCGCATGACGCGTCTGGAGCGCCAGCCCGGCGAGGTGATCGACCGCACGCAGGTCGTCACGTTCACCTTCGATGGCGCGAAGGTGTCGGCGCTCGCGGGTGACACGATCGGCTCCGCTCTGTACGCCGAAGGGCGCCGCACGTTCTCCCGCAGCTTCAAGTACCACCGCCGGCGCGGGCTGCTGTGCTGCGCCGGGCAGTGCCCGAACTGCCTCGTCGCGGTCGACGGGGCGCCCGGCGTGCGCGCGTGCACCGAGCCCGTGCGGGAGGGCGCCCGCGTCGAGCATCTGAACGCCCGTCCGGGACTGGAGGTCGATGCGATGTCGATCACGGACGCGATCGGCGGTCCGTTCACACCACCCGGCTTCTACTACAAGACGTTCATCCGACCGCGGCGGATGTGGCCGGTCTACGAGTGGGTTCTCAGGCGCGCGGCCGGATTGGGGCGCCTGCCGAAATCGCAAACCGAGCGGACGTGGCGGACGGAGTACCGGCGCCGCCACGCGGACGTGCTCGTAGTCGGCGGGGGCCGCGCCGGCCTGGCGGCGGCGATCGCCGCCCGCGAGCAGGGCGCCGACGTGGTCCTGGTCGACGACGGATCGAAGCCGGGCGGAAGGTTGCTGTGGGAGGGCGAGCACGAGATCGCGACCACGCTCGCCGCGCGGGCGCGGGAAGTGGGCGTGGAGGTGCTCAGCTCCGCCACCGCGCTCGGACACTTCGACGGACTGGTGCCGGTGTGGCAGGGCGACACGCTGCACCAGATAAGGGCAAGCCGTCATATCTACGCGACGGGCGCGATCGAGCAGCCGCTCGTGTTCGCGGGCAACGACCTGCCGGGAGTGATGCTTTCAAGCGGTGCTCGCCGGCTGGCCGCCCTTTATGGTGTCGCTCCCGGCACCCGCGCGGTCGTCGTCACAACTTCAGACCGCGGGATCATGGCCGCCCGCGCGCTCAACCAGATAGGCGTGGAGGTTGCGGTCGTGGCCGACCTCCGCAACGTTCGGTCGCCCGCGGCGGCGCCCTTGGAGAGCGATGGCATCGAGGCGCTGCAGGGCTGGACCGTCGTGGCTGCGGAGGGACGCCGCGCCGTCGAACGCGCCGTGCTCGCGCCGGTGGGCGGCCTGGGACCCGGCGACTCGGCCGCGCAGCGCAAAGAGATCGGGTGCGATCTCCTGGTTGTCTGCGGCGGTGAGGCTCCGGCGACGGCGCTCGTCGCGCAGGCGGGCGCGACGACGGTCTACGACGAGGCCCACGGTCATTTCCGCCTGGGCGAGCTGCCCGCCGGGGTCTGGGCCGCGGGCCAGCTCGCCGGCGAGGGCGCGTATCGCGTCGCCGAGGCATCGGGAGAGCTGGCCGGTCTCGAGGCTGCCGAGGCCGTCGGGCTCGATGACGGCGAAAGCGACACCCGGCGCGGCCGGCTTCGCGAGCTGATCGGTGCCGGTGTCGGCGACACCGAGGCGGTGCCGCCCCCCGACGCAGCCGCCGGATCACGAGGCCGCTCGTTCGTGTGCCTGTGCGAGGACGTCAGCGCCAAGGACATCCACCGCAGCGTAGGAGAGGGGTACGACTCGATCGAGCTGTGCAAGCGCTACACGACGGTCACGATGGGGCCCTGCCAGGGGCGCATGTGCCAGCTGCCGTCGATTCGCCTGATGGCGCTCGAGACCGGAACCCGGCTGGACCAGGTTGGGACGACGACCTCGCGGCCTCCCTGGTCCTCGGTACCGCTTGCCGCCCTGGCGGGCCGTCCGATCGAGCCGACCAAGCGCTCATCGATCCACTCGAGGCACCGCGAGCTCGGCGCCAGGATCGAGTGGGCCGGGGACTGGCAGCGGGCCTACGACTACGGCGACCCGGAAGCAGAGGCGTTGAGTGTGCACCGCGCCGCCGGCCTGATCGACGTCTCGACGCTCGGCAAGCTGCTCGTGCGCGGGCCGGAGGCCGGCGCGTTCCTGGATCGTCTCTATCCCAACCGGATCTCGACGCTGAAGCCCGGCCGCGTGCGCTACGGCGTTCTCACTTCCGACGCGGGCAGGATCATGGACGACGGCACGATCAGCCGCGTCGACGATCTGACGTTCTATGTCACGACCACGTCGAGCGGAGCCGGAGCGGTCGAGCAGTGGTTCTCGTGGTGGCTCGCGGACTGGCGCATGGACGTTCACCTGAGCGACGTGACGCAGGCGATCGGCGCGGTGAACCTCGCCGGGCCGCGCGCACGGCAGATCCTCGTGAAGCTGACCGATCTGGACTGCTCGCCTGAGGCCTTTACATATCTCGATGCCAAGCAGGGTCAGGTCGCCGGTGCGCCATGCATGCTGCTGCGGATCGGGTTTGTGGGCGAGCTCGGCTACGAGATCCACTTCCCCGCCGCGCACGGACAGGACCTCTGGGACGCGATCATCGGCGCGGGTCAGGACGAGGGAATCCGGCCGTTCGGGCTCGAGCCGCAGCGGATCCTGCGCCTGCAGAAGCAGCACATCATCGTCGGCCAGGACACCGACTCGGAGTCGACTCCGTTCGGCGCCGGGATGCCATGGGCGGTAAAGCTCGACAAGGACGAGGACTTCATCGGCAAATGGGCCCTCGCTCGCGTCGCAGAGCATCCCGCGGAGACCGCGCTGGTCGGATTCACATTGCCCGATGGCCGCGTTCCGACGGAAGGCGCGGTCGTGCTCGATGAGCGCGGCACCGCGGCGGGCCAGGTGACGAGCGCGCGCCACTCGCGCGTGCTCGGCCACGTGATCGGGATGGCCTGGGTGCCGGCCGCGCTCGCCAGCGACGGGACCAGCATCACGATCGCCGACAACGGCGCCCGCCTCGAGGGCTCGGTCGTGACCGAGCCGTTCTACGACCCGCAGGGGGAGCTGCTGCGATCGTGACCGAGCTTGCGTTCCTGACGCCAGATGCCACCTCGGAGACGGTGAGCGCCCGCACGCCGATGGAGACGCTGGCCCGCGCCGCAGGAGCCCGTTTCGAGCGGCGCGACGGGTGGAGCGTTGCGGTCGCGTTCGGCGATCCCGCGGGCGAGCGCGAGCGCATGGAGCGGACGGTCGCGTTCGCCGATCGCTCTAGTCTCGTGAAGCTCGAGCTGCACGCCGAGCCCGGCGTGCTCGCATCGATCGTCAGTGCCGCGAGCGGCGGGCTCGAGCTCGAACCCGGCGTTGCCGGCCGAGCGGGGGACAGCTGGTGGTGCCCGGTGACCCCGTCGCGCGCGCTGGTGCTCGGTGAGCCCTCAGCGGGGCGGGAGCTGCGCGAGGCGGTCGCGCGCGCGGCCGCAGACGCGGCCGGCGAGACGGGGCCGACGATCACCGTGGTCGACGTCACCTGCGGCCTTGCGGGCCTGGCGCTGATCGGTCCGGGCGCGCGCGAGCTGCTGGCGCGCTTCTGCGCAATCGACATGCGGCCGGCCGTGACCCCGGTCGCCGGGTTTCGCCCCGGCTCGGTGGCGCGGACGCCCGGCTATCTCCTGTGCGAAGCCGAGCAGCGACTGCTCGTGCTGGTCGGCTGGGCGCTAGGCGAGTACCTCTACGAGGTCGTCTCCGACGCGGCCGCGCATCTGGGCGGCGGTCCGGTCGGCGCCAACGCGCTGAAGGAGTTGCAAGTTGCGTGAGATCTTCCGGCCCGGGCGGATGTGGCGCCGCCGCGGCGAGCTGCGCGACAGCTACGACGTCGTGATCGTGGGCGGCGGCGCGCATGGGCTGGCCACGGCCTACTACCTCGGGCAGCTCGGCGTGAAGAACGTCGCGGTGCTGGAGCAGGGCTACATCGGCTCGGGGGCCGCGGGCCGCAACACGACGATCCTTCGCTCCAACTACAAGACCCCGGAGGGGGCCCGCTTCTACGACGCTAGCGTGCGCATGTACGAGGGACTCTCCGCGGAGCTGGACTTCAACCTGCTGTTCTCGCAGTGCGGCCACCTGACCCTCGCCCACAGCGACCGCGCGATGTTCGTGATGGCCAACCGGGCCGAGGTCAATCGGCTGAACGGGATCGACTCACGCCTCGTCGACGCCGCCGAGGTCAAGCGGCTCTGCCCGCCGCTCAACGTCTCCAGGGACGTCACCTATCCGATCATGGGCGCGCTCTATCACCCTCCCGGCGGGATCATCCGCCACGACGCGGTGGTCTGGGGGTACGCCCGCGGCGCCGACCGGGCCGGTGTCGAGATCCATCCCTACACCAAGGTCGAGGGCTTCGATCGCGCGGGCGGCCGTATCTCGGGGGTTCGCACAAGTCGCGGGACGGTGCGCGCGGGCCAGGTGGTCAGCGCCACAGCAGGTTGGAGCACGCTTGTCAGTGCGATGGCAGGCGTCGAGCTGCCGATCACCACGCACATCCTCCAGGCGTGCGTGACCGAGGCCGTGAAACCCCTGCTCGACGTCGTGATCGTCTCCTCCCAGATGCACGTGTACATCTCGCAGTCGGATCGGGGGGAGTTCGTGATGGGCTCCGAGATCGAGCCCTGGACCACGTACCGGATGCAGGGCACGCTCAACTTCCTCCAGGACCTGACGCGGCACACGCTCGAGCTGTTTCCGCAGCTCGAGCACGCGCGCCTGCTGCGGGCGTGGGCGGGCCTGTGCGATCTCTCGCCGGACTACAGCCCGATTCTCGGACGCACCGAGGTCGAGAACTTCCACATCAGCGCCGGCTGGGGGACATACGGCTTCAAGGCCGCTCCGATCGTCGGCAAGACGCTGGCCGAGCTTGTACACACCGGCCGGACGCCAGCGCTGATCGCCCCATTTGCACTCGAGCGCTTCTACGAGGATCGGCTGGTGTCAGAGCTCGCCGCGGCTGCGGTCAGCCACTGAGCGATCTCTTTCCGGCGCCACCGGAGCTGCCCCGGACCGGTGACGCGCATTCTTTCCGGCATCACCGGCGCGAGCGCACGCGAGACCCGGCCCAGCGCGCGCAGCTGCGCCTCGTCGAGCCGCGTCCAGTTTAGGCCCAGCCGCCGCCGCAGCGCCGGGCTCATCAGCCCAATCCCGCCGAGCCACAACGCTCGGCTGGCGGGGATTCGCAGCGCGCTCCACACGACGCCGGGCACCGGCACCGGAGGTGCGGGAACGTCCCTGATCGTCTCCAGCACGCGTCCGACCGATTCCGTCCGGACGAGCTCCTCGGCAAGCATCCGTTCGAAGTAGGTGCGGAAACCGGACCAGGTCGCCGGCAGATCGCGCTCGCGCACGCCGATCAGGCGCCCGAGCCGCCGGTACTCGCGGTAGAAGCGGTCAACCTCGTCGCGGCTCAGAGGGCTGCCGAAGTGGGCGTGGCCGGAGACGTAGGTGTCGATCAGCGTCGCGTGCACCCACGCGTACGCGTCTGGCTCGAGTGCGTGGTAGCGCTCGCCGTCCTCACGGATGCCCTTGAAGCGCCTGTGCAGCCCCCGCAACCGGCGGCCTGCCGCCGCCGCCTCGCGGCCGCCGTAGACCAGCACGCTGACGTAATCGACGGTTCGAAGTAGCCGCTCCCAGGGACGGCGCTGGAAGTCGGAAAAGTCGCGTACCCCGGCGCCGACCGTGGGGTGGGCGACCTGGAGCAGCAGCGGGTAGAGCATCGCGAGGTACAGCCGTGTATCGCTCGTGCGGCGCCAGGCGACGGAGTCGGGGCCGACGATGATTTCGTCGAGCTCGGCCTTGGTCGGGAAGATCGATGTGGCCACTGCGTGCCTCGCCTCGCTGCTGCGGAGAATAATCGACGCCATGACGATCCAGATCCAGAGCGACGAACGGCGCGCGTTCGTCGAGTCGATCCGCGACTTCGCCCGGCGGGAATGCGGCACTCGCGAGCAGCGCGACGAGCTCACCGACCACGGCCGCGAGCCCCATAACCAGGACATCTACGAGCGGATCGCAAAGCTCGGATGGCTTGGTGCGACGATCCCGGAGGAGTACGGCGGATCGGGCGGCGGCGCGGTCGACATGTGCCTGATGCTCGAAGAGACCGCGCGTGGGCTGATCCCGATCGCATTTGTGGGCGTCAGCATGATCACGGCTGGCGCGGTGGGCCGGTTCGGGTCCGAGGAGCGAAAGCAGGAGCTCCTCGGTGGCATCGCCGCGGGCCGGGTGGAGGCGATCGCGATGTCGGAGCCCGGGGCGGGATCGGATGTGGGCGCCCTCTCCACCAGGGCGCAGCGCTCCGACGGCGGCTATGTGATCAACGGGCAGAAGACCTGGATTACCGGGGCCCACGCGGCCGACCACATCCTGCTCGTGTGCAGGACCAGTCGCAGCGAGGACAAGCACCAGGGTCTCTCGATGATCTCGGTCCCCTCGAACTCCGAAGGCCTCGAGGTGCGCGGGATCGAGACGATGGGGGGGCGTGAGGTCAACGACGTGTTCTTCACCGACTGCGCGGTGCCCGCCGACCGGCTGATAGGGGTGCAGGACAACGGGTGGCGCCAGCTGATGGCGGGGCTGAACCACGAGCGCCTGATCATTGCCGCCCAGGCGCTGGGGATGGCGCAGCGAGCCTTCGACGACGTGCTCTCGTACGTGAAGGAGCGCAGCCAGTTCGGCCGGCCGATCGGCTCCTTCCAGACGCTCAAGCACAGGATCGCGGACCTGGCGACCGAGATCGAGTCGGCCAGGCTGCTGGTTTACGACGTGGCGGCCAGGTCGGACGCCGACCCGGAGGTCACGCTCCCCCGCGAGGCTTCGATGGCAAAGCTGAAGGCGACCGAGATCGCCAAGCGCGCGACCCTCGAGGCGATGCAGATGATGGGCGGCTATGGCTACGCCGTGGAGTACGACATGGAGCGGCAGGTGCGCACCGCCCTGGCCACCACGATCTACGGCGGCACGAGCGAGATCCAGCGCGAGATCATCGCCCGCACGCTCGGGCTATAGCCGCCCTCGGCGCTCGCACGGCCGCTCACTCTGGGTCGAGCGCGGGCTACAGGTCGATCGCGTCCGCCGCCTGGCCCCGCAGGTTCGCGGCGAGCCGGCGGTACGACGACGCCACGCGCGAGCCGCTCGGGGCGAATGCCAGCAGCGAGCTCGTCTCCTCGAGTGCGCGGACGATGCGCTGCGCCTCCGCCGGCGTCACCCGGAGCACCACGGGCGTCCGCGTCTCGTGCTCAGGTGCCTGCGCGGCTTGCGCTGTCGTTTGCATCGTCACTGAGATTGTCGGCCGCGACGGCCCGATCCAAACGGGACCTTGGTCTAGTGTTGCTACATCGTCATCCCGCTGAACTGACCGCCGGTGATGTTGAGGACCTGGCCGTGGACGTAGTTCGCCCAGGGCGAGCACAGGAAGAAGACGCCGCCGGCAGCCTCCTGTGGCGTGCCGGGACGGCCCAGCGGGATCAGCATCGGCGCCATCCCGCGGAGCTGATCCGGGATGCCGAGCTGGACCTTCTCGCCGTCGATCTCCATCACGTTAGACTCGTCCTTGGAGGCCGTCAGCCGGGTCTCGATGTAGCCAAACGCGACCGCGTTGACGTTGATCTTGAACTGGCCCCACTCCTTTGCCAGCGTCTTGGTCAAGCCGACGACGGCGGCCTTGCCCGAGGAGTAGTTGGCCTGGCCGGCGTTGCCCATCGTGCCGGAGATCGAGGAGACGTTGACGATCTTCCGGAAGACCTCGCGTCCCTCCTCCCTCTCCTTCTTGGCGGGCTCGCGCATGTGGGGAGCGACGGCGCGGCACATCCGAAACGGCACGATCGAGTGGATGTCGAGCATCCGCTGGAACCACTCGTCGCTCATTTTGTGAATCGGCGCGTCGAGCGTGTATCCCGCGTTGTTGACGAGGATGTCGACCTTGCCCCACTCGTCGATCACCTTCTGGACGAGCTCGTCCGGCACCCCCGGCTTCGTCAGATCGCCGGCGAAGACGATGGTCTCGCCCTGGATGTCTTTGGCCGTCTCCTCAGCGACATCGGCGTCGAGGTCGTTGATCAGGACCTTCGCGCCGTGCTCTGAGAGGATCTCCGCCGTTGCGCGCCCGATGCCGCGCGCCGAGCCCGTGACGATCGCCACCTTGCCGTCGAGAACTGCCATTCGTGCCTGCCTTTCGTTTCAGGTTCGAGGCGCGGATCATGCCAGGGCGGATAGAGTCCGTGCGCGGGTGAACGCGAGGCAGTGGATCTCCACCTACGCGGAGCGGCTCGGAAGCGAGGCGCCGAGCACGGACGAGTGGCGGTTGATACTCGAGCTTGCGGGCGAGGCCGCGCATGCCTCCGAGCGCGTCGCCGCTCCGGTCGCCTGCTGGGTGGCGGCAAAGGCCGGGGTGAGCGTCGAGGACGCGCTCGCGGCGGCGCGTGAGCTGGCCGCGAGCAGCGCTGACGAGGATGGCTGAGCACGACATCGTCGTGTTCGGCGCGACGGGGTTCACCGGCGCGCTGACCGCTGAGTACCTAGCGGGGCATGCCGAGGAGGGCACGCGCTGGGCGCTGGCCGGGCGCAACATGCAGAAGCTGGAGCGGGTTCGAGAGCGCCTCGCCCGCACGAACCAGAGCGCAACCGATCTCCCGCTGTTGCAGGCCGACGTCGACGACCGCTCGTCGATCGAGGCGCTGGCGCGTTCGACGAGCGTCGTGATCTCCACCGTGGGCCCCTACATCAAATACGGCGAGCCGCTCGTCGCGGCGTGCGCGGCCGCCGGCACCGACTACGTCGACCTCACTGGCGAGCCGGAGTTCGTCGACCTGATGTGGCTGCGCTACAACGACGAGGCAAAGCGAACGGGCGCGCGGCTCGTGCACTCGTGCGGCTTCGATTCGATCCCCTACGATCTCGGCGCCCTGTTCACCGTCGAGCGCCTCCCGGAGGGCGTCCCGATCGCGCTCAAGGGCTTCGTTCGAGCCCGCGTCGTGCCATCGGGGGGCACCTATCACTCGGCGGTCCACGTCATGGCGCGGATGCGTCAGGCGGCGCGCGTAGCGCGGGAGCGGAGCGCGCGCGAGCCGCCCCCGGACGGGCGCACCATCCGAGGCGTCCCGGGAACGCCCCATCACGACGCGGACGCGGGCGGCTGGGTTGTCCCGCTCCCGACGATCGATCCTCAGACCGTGTTGCGCTCGGCGCGCGCGCTCGACCGCTACGGGCCGGACTTCACCTACAGCCATTACCTCGTGGCCAAGCGGCTGCCGACTGTTGTCGGACTCGGGCTCGGCGCCGGCACGCTGATCGCGCTGGCCCAGCTGCAGCCCACGCGCAACGCGCTGCTGAAGCTCAGGGACCCTGGCGACGGACCGTCACCCGAGGAGCGCGCGAAGGGATGGTTCAAGGTCCGCATGGTGGGCGAGGGCGGCGGCAAGCACGTGGTCACCGAGGTCTCGGGCGGCGACCCGGGTTACGGCGAGACCTCGAAGATGCTCGCCGAGTCGGCGCTCTGTCTGGCGCATGACTTCCTGCCCGACCGCGCCGGCCAGCTGACGCCGGCGGTCGCGATGGGCGAGGCGCTGATCCGCCGGCTGGAGCGTGCCGGGATCCGGTTCACCGTCGCGGAATAGGTTTGCGCCCATGAGCGGCACCCCCGAACAGTCGATCGACGCCGCCACCGAGGTGTTCGGGCGCCACCCCGGCAACCGGGCGCTGCACGCCAAGGGGACCCTGCTCAAGGCGACGTTCACGGCGACGCCGGCGGCCGCGAGGCTGACCCGTGCTGCCCACATGCAGGGCGAGCCGATCGAGGCGACGGTGCGCGTCTCAAACGG
>Ga0187814_10000056_pt1 | contig 25483 bp, 23 predicted proteins | sample NC_S_4_FD_132450 | JGI IMG/M metagenome (GOLD analysis project Ga0187814, IMG submission 132450) | Wetland sediment microbial communities from Neuse River Estuary, North Carolina, USA - ASW-S_4 | ecosystem: Environmental > Aquatic > Freshwater > Wetlands > Sediment | place: USA: North Carolina... | reverse complement strand
TTGCGGAGTTTGAGCACGCAGTCGTCCACGCGACGCAGGTTCTCGCGCGTCTCGTCGATATAGTTGGCGACGAAATCCATCCGATCTATCGGCATTCGCGGCCCCCGGTATCGTCCAGTCTCTCGATCCATCTCTCGCACATACGACGGAAATAGGCGCTGTCGAAATCGTCGAGGACCGGGCCAAGCCGCCTGCGCGCTGCGGCGTCCATCAGGTCGATGTCGGCGATGCAGCGTTCGAATTCTCGGCGCGCGCGCCGCGCCGAGCCGGCCGCGGTGAGGCGGGCGCGATGGAAGCGCGCGGGCCAGAAGGAGGGATCGGCCTCGAGGGCCCGGCCGAATTCGGCAACGGCCTCCTCGGTTTCGCCCTTCGCCGCCCTGAGGCGTCCCTCGTCGTACGAAGCTATGGCCGCGTCGATCGGCGCTCGGGCCGAAGCCTCCGAAGACGAACGTGGAACGGCAGATTCCGGGCGAGGCTGCGCCTCGCCCGTCGCCGCCTCCGCCGTTTCGCCGGCCGAGCTCGCCGTTGCACCTGCCGCGTCCACCTTTGCCGAGCCGCGCGGCGAGCTTCGAACCGCGGGCTCCTTCACGAGGAAATAAACCCGGTCGCGTTCCTCCAATCTGAGCCCTTCCCTGCGGACGAGGGGGATTTCGCCGGTCGAGAGGAAAAGTGCGCCGCCTTCGCGCAGCTTGACGGCGACCCGATCGACGATCGTCTCCCTTCTTTCCTGCGGCATGTACAGGAGCGTGTTGCGGAGAAAGACGACGTCAAGACCTTCCGGTATGTTGTCGAGCGGATCCTTGAAGAGGTTGAGCCGCCGTACGGAGATCGTCGAGAGGAGAGATTGGTCGATGGTCACGGTCCGCTGGTCGCGGACGACGATGTGCCGCCCGAGCGACGCGTGGAATTCCTCCCCGTCCCTGCGCAGCGACGAACGGGGGAAGACGCCCTTCCTGAGTCTTTCGAGCGCCTCGTCGTTGATGTCGCTCGCGTGCACCTCGAAGCCGCCGTGGGAGGCTCCGATTTCGGACAGGACGGCCGCGATGCTTACCGCCTCCTCGCCCGTCGAGCAGCTCGCGCTCCAGCACCGAAGGATGCGATCGGGCTTCGCCAGTCGGGGAAGGACATGATCCCGCAACGCCTTGAACTGCGAAGCCTCTCTGAAGAAGTACGTCTCGCCGATGGTCGCGGCGTTGACCAAAAGTCTCAGCGCCGATTCGTCGCCCGCCAGGGTCGCGACGTATCGCTCCGGGGCCAAGCCCGAGGCCGCGGCCTGCTTGAGGATGGTGCGGCGAAAGTGGGCGCGATTGGCCTCCGGAGACCTGAAGCCCGAAAAGGATTCGAGGATTTCCGCGGCCGCGGCCAGGAAAAGTTCATCCATGACGTCCGACGGCCTCCAGCAGGGCCGCCGGTATGTTCTGGAGACCGAGGACCCGGACCGCGCCGCCGCGCTCGATGGCGACTTTCGGCATGCCGAAAATAAGCGAAGTGGCCTCGTCCTGGGCGATGGTGAGCCCGCCCGCCTCCCGAACCCTGACCATGCCGTCGGCCCCGTCCGCGCCCATGCCCGTCAGGAGGATCGCGGCGAGCCGGTCTCCATAACGGTCGGCCGCGGTTTCGAAGAGCCTGTCGACGCTCGGTTTTTGATTGCCGACCGGAGGGCCGTCGTCGAGCAGAAAGCCATGGGCGCCGCAGACGAGATGGCTCCCCCCGGGTGCGACGAGCGCCCGGCCGGGGGTGAACACGTCGTCCTGGCGTGCCAGCCGTACGGCGAGCCCGCATTCCCCGTCCAGCCATTCCGCATAACCTTTGTCGAAGCGGCCCTCGATATGCTGGACGATCGCGATGCCCGCGGGGAAATCGGGGGGGAGGGCCGCGAGAATATCGCGTACGGCGGGAGGACCGCCGGTGGAGGCGCCGATGACGACGGCCTCCACGGGGTTTCTTCCCGCTCCTCCGGCCTTGGCCCCGCTCTCGCCCGGACGCATTTTCGTGGACGCCGGCCCTCCGCCCCGGGCCTTGCGATCCCGGAAAGCCCCCGCGGCCGCGATCAGGCTGGAGAGCAGCCTCTCCACATAGACGGTATCGTTGAACTCGTCGATATCCGGTTTCGGAAGGACGTCGATGGCGCCCGCCTGGATGGCCTGGAACGAGGTCCGCGCCGCCACCTCGTTCGAGAAGATGACGATCGCCGTAGGGCGGTCGGCCATGATCGCCGTCGTGGCCGCGAGGCCGTCCATGGTGGGCATGTTGATGTCCATGACGATCAGGTCGGGCCCGAGTTTCCTGTTCAGCGCGACCGCCTGGAGGCCATCGCTTCCCTCGCCCACGATGCTGATCGCGGAATCCCTGAACAGCTCCTTTTCGATGTTCCGCATCAGGATCGAGTCGTCGATGATGAGCGCGGTCATGGCATCGCTCCTTCCTGCGTCTTCCCGGCGAACAGCGATCCCGAGCCGACGAGACGATCGAGATCGAGGAGGAAACCCATGGATCCCTCCACGAGATGGAGGGCCAGGACGCCCCGCCGCAGCAAGGGTTTCCGGACCGATCCGCGAATGGGCTCGAGTTCGCCGATATCGAGGGTCGTGGTCACGGAGTCGGAGGGCACACGGAAGGCTATCCGGTCGGTTGCGAGGCGATACGCTTCGAGGCGCGGAAACACGGCGCGTCCGAGCAGGGCACGGGTGCCCTCGCCCAGCGAAGCGATTCCCACGACTATCGCGAGCCGGGCGGCCGCGTCGGATCTGACCCGGAAGGTCTCGACGAGGAACAGATCGAGATCGAAGAGCAGCATCCTGGCGTCGCCGACGCGCAGAGATTCGCGGAGGTAGCGGTTGCGGGCGGCCGGCTTCCGGGATTCGGGGATGAAGCGGCTCGCTTCGCATTGCTCCCGATTGATGAGGAAATGCAGACCCCCGTAGCCCAGGAGGATCGCCCTGAGAGGGTCAGATGCGCTCAACGTCCCGCTCCAGGCGGTGCAGGATCGTGCCTATGTCGAGGACGAATATCTCGCGTCCCTTGGCCGCGATGGCGTTGGCGAAATAGCGCGCGCTCTCCTCCTCCGAGGCGAGGGGATGGATCGCGCCGGGCGGTAGCCTGACGATCTCGTCCACGTCGCTGACGAGGAGGGCGATCTGGTCGTCGGCGGCGTTGAGTATGAGAAGGGATTTGGAGTCGAGGACGCGCTTTTCGAAGAGCATGCAAAGATCGAGGACGGTATAGGGCTGGCCGTGCCGGTTCGCGTAGCCGCGGACGTACGGCGGCAGAAAGGGCACGTAATGGAACTCGTTGTCGAGCGATATCTCGCGGACCTTGTCCGCCTCGAGGGCGTAGGGCTTTTCGCCGATGGTGAACACGACATACTTGACCAGCCTCTCCTCGGCGGCCTTCTGAGGGCGCGAGCGGGAGCGTCGCTCGCTCATGATCTTGAGAATCGACGCGTTGTCCATCACAAGGCTCCGATGCCGACGCCGTCACCGCCCGCGGCATCGACGCCCTCCGCGACCACGACGATTTCGGCCGGGTCGGCGGCCCTCGGATCGGGTCGATGGAGAGTGTAGGCGGCGATCTGGTCCCTGAAAGAAACGGAGATGGAACTGAGGAGATCGGAGACTTCGGTCGTATAGGAGGTCGACTGGACGAAGCTGTCGATACTCTCCGATATCTGCTTCAGCGTCAGGAAGATCTGATCGAAGGACACCACCTGCATCCTGATCGAACGGCTGATGTCCGTGGCCGAACTGGCCGATATCTCGCTCGACCGGAGCACGTCCTCGAAGACGCCGCGTATCCTGGTGGAAACGTCCCAGCCTTCCTTGATCCGCTGGGTGCCGCGCTCCGACGCGAGGATGAGCTTGTCCGAGGCGCGCTGTATCTCGTTGATCTTCGTCTTGATTTCGTTGGTGGAGTCGACGGTTCCGTCCGCGAGGCGTCGGATCTCGTCGGCGACGATCCGGAAATTCTTGCCAGCGTCTCCGGCCGCCGCCGCTTCCAGCTCCGCGTTGAAGGCGATGATCTTGGTCTGATCCGCTATGCCGGTGATGATGTTGACGATGTCCCAGATGGTCTCGATCTGGTCGCCGAGCGTCTTGATGCCCGTGAGGGTCTCGGCGTTCGTATTCCGTATTTCGTCCATCTTCCCGAGGCTGCTTTGGATGAGCTCGAAGCCGCGCGCGACATTGTCCTTCGTATGGTTGGCGATCTTCGCCACCTCGCCGATCTTGACCTCGACCCCCTTCGAGAGGCGGTCGGAATCCTCCATCGTGCTCAGGACCTCCTTCACCGACGCGGCCTGTTCGTTCGAAGTGCTGGCTATCTCCTGGGTCGAAGCGCTCAGATTCTGGATCGATTCGCCCAAAGACCCGATCGCGGCCTTCATATTTGTGACGAGGGCCGCGAAATCGTCCATCACGCGATCGAAGAGCTCCACGAAGTCGCCTATCTCGTCGTCGCTCTCCGAGCCGATGCGGGGCGAGAGGTCGCCTGCCGAAACCGCTTCGGCGATTTCGTCGATGTCCTTGAAGGGCCGGAGGGCGCGCGCGAGGAGGGTGCGCAGGACGACGACCGCTCCGAGGATCGCGAGCAAAAGAGCCGAAGCCATGGCCACGGAGAAGGCCGTCGCGAGGCGGTCGTAGGAGCCGAGAGGAGTCGCCGACACGAGAATCCACGGGCTGCCCGAAAGCGGCGTCGTATCGATGAGGAAGTCCCTTCCGTCCGTTTTCACCCGACGCGGAGCGGGCGTGGCGAACCGGGCCAGCGAGAAGCGATCCGTTCCCCAGACCGGCTTCCTGTCGGAATCCACCAGAAACGCATAGCCGTCGCCCTTATCCGGGCCAGCATCCGCCGTTTCCGAAGCCCTCGGGGCCGATGAGACGACGAGGCTTTCACGGTCGGCCATCGCCACGACGGAGAGGCCCGATCGATCATCCCGGGCGATCCAGACCGCGTCGGCGCGTTTCCCGTCGCCGCTCGGGTCAGGAACGGGCACTTCGCCGTAGCCCTCGGCGATCGCGCCGACGCGGTCCGCGAAATCCGCCCTGTCGGCCGCCCCGGCCGCCGTCTTCGGCGGGAGGATCCAGCGGCCCTTCCCGTCCAGGACGGCATAGGAGCCGCCATCGCGGGCAAACGCCGAGTCGACGGCCGGATGGCCGACCATCGAGGGCGATCGCTCGATCGCGTCCATGGCGATCTCAGCCTTCGCCCTGAGATAGTCCGAAAGCCCGCAGGCGATCCGTCCCTGGAAGGCGTCCTCCGCGGCCGCGAGCGACCGCTTCGCCTCTTCGCCCGCCCGCCGGTCGATCCATGTCCGCGCGAAGGCTGCGAAGATCACGGCCAACGCGATGGCCAAGACCGCGAGGGCCGTCGCGGTCGCGCGCGGGATGATGGCGGCCATCCGCCTTCGATCGCGGTATTTCCCGGCCGGGGATCCCGCCGGCGAGGGAGCCTCCGGAACCGCTTCGCGCTCGTTGGATCGCATCGTCCTTCCCCTATCGATCGCCGTATCGGTCGAGTTCGCCGACGATTTTGTCGAGTTCGGCGAGGGTCTGATTGAAGGTTTCCACCTGGACCTCGACCGAGCTGCCGATCTTCCGGTCGGACTCGGCGGAATATTCGGCGAGATGGGCGAACACATCCCGGAGCTTGTCGGTGAGCTCGACCCCCGCCTGTACGCTTTCGCTCTCCCGGCGGGAGAAGCCGCGCAACTTGAGCGACGACGCCTGAATGTCCTCGATCTTTTCCTTGATCCGGGCCGTCGCCGCGACGGTGCTGTTCGCGAGCCTCCGGATTTCGGCAGCGACGATCTCGAAGCTCCGTCCGGTCTTTCCCGCGGCCGAGGCCTCGAGCTCGGCATTGAAGGCGATGATCTTGGTCTGGTCGGCGATGCCCGAGATGAGACCGAGGATCTCCGAGATGCTCTCGATCTGCTCGTTGAGCACACCCATGTGCTCGACGGTGAGCGTGTTGGAAGCCCGGATTCCGTCGATCGTCGATATGGTGGAATCGATGTATCCCATGCCGGCCTCGATGGCCTGCCGCGTCTCGCTGCTGATGAGGGCTATGTCGTGCATCGAGACGACTTCCCCGTCGCCCCTTTCCTGCGTCGTCAGTCGAACGAGGGCGGCCGACAGTCTTTCCGCTGACTCCCGGATCGTGGCGAAGAGCATCTCGGTCATCTCGACCCTGCTCGAACGCTCGTGATGGAAGCAGTTGCTGGGCTTGTTGAGGCCGTTGTGGATGGCGATCGCCATCGACTCGCAGCCGTCGTAGCCGCAGGCGCCGCAATTGAGGAAGTCCTTCTGTTCCCGCTTGTGCATGCGCTGGTAGATGTCCTCGAACTCCGCGTTGCTGGGTCTCCGCAGGGCATCGTTGCCCGACAGGTCGCGGTAGCTCCGCCCGTAGAGTCCCCGCTTCCAGTATTTCGCGAGCACGCCGGCCAACCGACGGTTCGCCGCCTTTTCGGACGAGCCGAGGCCGCGTTGCCTGTAGGCCGCGCGGGCCGCCTCGCCCCGTCTTTCGACGAGCGACTCCACCTCGTCGCGGGATTTGTCGCGGTTCAGCGTGCCGGGCCCTCCGTTGCAGCCCATGTCGCAATTAAGACAATCCACGAGCAAGGGCGCGTAGCCGAGGTTGATCATGGCCGGAAGTTTCCTGAGATAGTCGTAGAGGATCTCGGGTCCCTCGATCTTCCGCGTCTTGGCGGCTGCCCGGGGATTTTCGCGCGCCAGGGTGCGCATGAGACCGCCGGGAGAGGAGAAGAGGACCGCCCGCTCCGCGCGATCTCCGACGAAGTCGACCTCCGGGTACGCGTCGAGGTCGATGCCTTCGCTTTCGATGTGCGCGGCGAGAGACTTGAAAGTCACGTTGTAGTCGCCCAGGCCGGTCTCGTCGAATTCCCGGCGTTTCGCGTAGCAGGGCGAGAGCACCAGTATCCGGTAGCCGTCGTAGACCGGGAAGTATTCGCGGATCATCTTCATGACGTGGAGCATCGGGCTGTCCGCGGGCGCGAGATAGGGCAGAAGCTCCGGTTGGTACAGCTCGATATAGGTGACGACGGCCGCGCAGGGTTGCGCGATCACCGTCGCGGGCTCTTCCCGCTGGATGTGGTCGGCGTAGGACTTGACCGTGAGTTCGGCGCCGAAACTCACGTCGAAGAAGTCGCGCACGCCCAGGCTCTTGAGCCAGCCATGCACTCGAAGATACTTGCCGGGAAAGTTGGCCGCGATCGAGGGGGCCGAGATGGCGACCATGCGCTCGCCGGATCGGATCGCGGCGATCCACCGGTCGAAATCGTCCAGTCCCCTGCGGGCGCCGTGGGTGCAGGCCGAGAGGCAGGATCCGCAGCCTATGCAGAGGTCGGGGTCGACCTCCACGTGGTCGCCCGTGCCGTCGTTGCAATATTTGACGGGGCAGGCGGCGATGCACGCGTGGCAGTTGACACACTTGTCCGGATCGACCTCGATCACGCGTCGGAGCTTTGTCATGCCTCTTCCCTCGCACCCGCGCGCTCCACGATCGAATTGAGATCGCCCACCGTTCCCCGCAGGATGTCGGTGGTGACGCTCGTCTCCTCGATGGACGCCGCGAAATCCCGGATGCCTTCGGAGATCTGTCTGAGCGTGGCGAGCACCTGGCCGAAGGCGCCGATCTGCTGATCCACCGCCGTCCTGACCATGATCGCGCTTTCCGAGGAGGTCTCGGACGAGCCGAGAATGGTTTCGAAGACCTTCTCCAGCCTGACGGACATTTCCCTGGCGTCCTGTATCTTGAGCGTGTCGGATTCGGACGAGGCGATGACCGTGTCCGAGGCCTGCTGGATGTCCGCGATCTTGGCCCTGATCTCGTTGGTCGAGGAGACGGTGCTGTCTGCGAGGCGCCTGATCTCCCCCGCCACGATCTCGAAATTCCTGCCCGCCTCGCCGGCCGAGGAGGCTTCGAGCGCGGCGTTGAAGGCGATGATCTTGATCTGCCCTGCGATGCCCGTGATGATCTTGACGATTTCCCAAATGCCGACGATTTGCGCGCCGAGGCTGTTCATCCCGTCGATGGTCCCGGAATACGAGGAGGTCAATTCCTGCATTTTCGCGATGTTTTCCTTCGTGATCGTCGAGCCGTCGTACACGCCTTCCTTCATGCGGACGGACTGCTCCTCGACCAGTTTCACCTGCCGGCCGATGTCAGCGGAAAGCCTGTTCAAGTTCTCCATCGTCGAGACGATCTCGGCCGTGCTCGCCGCCTGCTGGTTGCTGTGGGCGGCGTTCTGCTGTCCCGTGGCCGAAAGGCGCTGCGATGATTCGGCCAGCCGGTTCGATGTCTCGCTGATCCTGCCGAGCATGTTCGCGAAATCGTCCAGGATGACGTTCACGGATGAAGCCGCCTGTCCGAGCTCGTTGAAATTGAGAATCTGTATGCGACGTCCGGAACCGGCCCGACCCGCGGCCATCTCGCTCAATACCGACTGGATCGACTCAATCTGGATCGCGTATTCGACCTTCGAGATGACGATCAGGCCGACCGATATCGCGGTGAAAACGCCTCCGACGAACAGAAGCGGGCCGTAAAAATCGGCGAAGGTGAGCCTGATCGAAGTCCTCGAATAGTAGTAGACGATATAGCTGTAGTTCACCGTCATGAAGACGGCCGCCGCGGTGACCGCGACGTAGTCGCGCCACCGGGAGAAGAGGTCGTTCTCGTTTCGGTGCATCTCGACGATGCCGAGACGGCGCTTGGTCGGAATCAGGATGAGGTTGAAGACGATGGAGAGATATACGCCGGCGGGGAGCCCGGCGCCGAGCTTGAGTACGATCCCCATCCAAAAAGGGATGCCGCTCTGGGCGTGCCAGTGTTCGAAATAATAGTAGAGCACCGTTCCGATCGTCCACCCGGCCAGTTGGAAGAGGATGATGACCCACGGCAGGTTGACCGCCGCTCCGCGCGCTTTTTGGTGATCCTGCCCGTTGGCGAGATAGCGGAGGAGCGGGCGCAGATACCACATGATGGTGGCGTACAAGGTCACGCACATGACGACGAAAAGAACCACCACCACGGGCTTGAAGGAAAAGAGTACTCGGGCTCCGAAGCCGAAGCCCTGTTCGTCGAGGAGGTTGTTGAAGATCGAATTCAGCAATTCGCTGGAAAACAGGAAAAAAGCGAGGATGCCGAAGACCGCGATTGCCGTGCGCTTTCTGATCTCCCGGATGAGCGCAAAATTCTCGCGCCTCGATTCGATGACCATGGGAAAGGAGCTCCTTCACCGCACAATAGTTTACCGGCTCATTGTATCGTATTCGGCAGAAAAAGAGCTTGAACTGAGCCGAAGATGATCGAGGCCGTTCGTCCATGACATTTCATCTTCTTTTGTCACGGAACTACTCGACCTCGGTCTTCCCATCCGTTACCATACGAAGAGTCGTCGGCGCACCCGGCGACCGAGCAAGGAGTATCAATGCCCGCCAAACGCGATTTCGGACTGGCCCTCGATCGCTCTTCGGCCGAGGGGCACGAACGGCTGATTTCCTATATCAACATCAAACTGGCTAGTCTCGGTTTGCCGCTCTACGCGCGCGAAGGCATGTCCTTCGTCGAGCTCGCGGCCGATACGCTCGAGAACCTTCGGGAAAAAAACCGACTTCTCGGCGACCTTCTTCCGCCGGCCGACAGGCGCATCCAGGCATTTCTGGACTCCTATCTGGAGGAGCTCGGGCCGAAGAACATACCCAGACTTCCTTCGAACACCTTCATCCTCGACCGCTACGGCATGGGCCGCGAGCTTTCGCTGCCCCCGGACGCCTACAGCCATGCCTCACCCACCCTTTCGTCCTGGCGCGTCAAGAACGGCATACTCCACAACCCCACGAACGACCGAAGGACGACGGAGGGGGTTTTCCATGTCGCCACGGGCGGGCTCCCGATCCCGCCGGACAAGAGGGCCGTGCCGAAGGCCGCCAGCGCTCGCCTGCTCGCGATGGCCCTTTCGCCACCCGAGAACCTCCTCGCATTGCCGTTCACCGCCACGGGCAAGGAAACGGCGCATTGCTTCCTTTCGCTTTTGATACGACCGGTCGTCTGCCCCGCGGTGCCGGGCTATTCGGGCGCGCGATCCATGGAGCTCAGGCTTTTCGCGCCCGGTTCGCTGGCCGCGAGCCTCGATTTCATCGAGAGCATTTTCGGCAACTCCGGCGACCCCTGGGTGCCCGAGAACGACGCCGCCCTGTCCCCGCTCTCGTGGACGGGCCACTCGGGCTGCATCGTGCTCGCCACCCACCTCGTCGGCGCCAAGAAGAAGGAATTGGGACTTCCTCGCTGGGATGAGGCGACCGACAGGGAGCGCCGCGACGGCATGGCCTGGAAGGACGAGGGGGAGCTCTACAACGGAGGAAAGCCTTTCAAGCTCACCATGCGCGACGAGCGGGGGGTCATAATTTCGATAATCGCGGACAACTATTTCGGGTACGCCAAGAAAGAAGTGAAGACCCAGATATCCTATTCGGCCAACCTCCTCGGCCTCGCCGAGGAGGAACATGCCGGCGGCGCCCTGGTATTCCCATCCTACAGCCTCGGCACGCGCTACCTTCCGGACCGCGACCTCCGCGCGAAGGGGCATACGATAGCCCGCGTCCGGGAGATCATGGGCGACGAGATCGACTGGAAGCCCTTCGGGCACGGCGTCGATCGCCGCTTCCCGAACATCGTGTATCTTCCGGAGGACGCGGTCATCAGCCTCGACGATCAGCAGGCGCGCTGGATCTCCGATGGAGAGCCTCGGAGCCTCCGTGTCCTCCCCGGCGAGGTATACGTGCATCCTTCCGGCTACCAGGTCAGGATGGACCGCCATCCCGGTACGGGCGCCTGGCGGCTCGTCGGAAAAGGCGCCGAAGGCCTCTTCTGCCATAAGCCCTGCACGGTCTCCGGCGGAGGCAAGTCGGAGATTTCGAAGTCCATCGCCGACGCGATTTCCTACTACCCCTTCATCATCGGCGACTTCGTCGCGGACATGGCGACGGTGCGCGCGATCATAGAAGGCGATTATTCCCACCGCTTCCGTGACCAGGCCGGACGCCACCCCGACCACCGCCCCATCCTTTCGCCCGACCGCTCGCTCGGCTCCGTCATAAAGCTCCTCTCTCCCTCGCTCCTCTATACGGAAGCGCACAACGCGTGGCTGCGGTCGATCCCCGAACGCATCAAGGCCCTCGTCTTCCTCATCAAGCGATTCTGGAGACGGGAATGGGGCGACGATTGGGCCTCTCACTTCACGGTGGACGCAGTCAACGGCTCCCCCGGCAACATAGTCAAGTTCGAAGGCCGGCTGGTCCAGGGTTCGTATCTCCGCGTCGGACGCGACGAGGAGGGCAAACAGCGCAACTTCAAGCTGCGTCAGGATTTCATGCCGGCCGTCAAGATGCAACGCGAGGACGACGTTTCGGCGAGCGTCGTCGTGCCTGCGCGGGACCTCCAAGGCCTGCCCTGGTGGGCCGACCGCCGACTTTCGCTCAAATTCGTCGCCAATTGCGAGGCCAGATTCTTCCAGCGCCCCGACGACGCCGTCATCCGCGGCTACGACAAGAAGGCCGAGGAGGATCTGGCGGGGGCGGACAACTTCATCTCGAATTTCGACCCGCTTTCGCGCCAGAAGGCCAGACGGATGGTGGAGAAGAGCGTGAGCTTTTCGGAGTACACGGAGCCCATGCGAGCCTTTATCCAGTCCGCCGCGGACGATCCCGCCTGCCTGTGGTTCGTCGCGAGCGACAAGCTCCGTATCGTCGACGGGAAAGCCACCAAGAACCCGCGATACCTCCAACTCGACCCTTCCCTCGTCGACGAAAGGGCCAACCGGCTCGCCGAGGTCGGCACGAGGCTCTTCCGCGGCGTCCCTTCCGGCGGGCCTCTCCTCGATCCCGTATGTTCGGTATTGCCGGGGCGGCGCAACAACCCGGCCGAACAAGGGATCCGCCCGCTGGCCGTCTACGGTCCCATCCATTGGCAGGAGCTGCCCGAACTCTTCATGGATTTCGTTTGCTCGCTCACGGGCAAGAGCCCCTCGACCACCGGGGCGGGCAGCGAGGGCGCGCTGACCAAGGGACCCTTCAACGCGCTCGTTCCGACCACCGATCTCAACAACTCCCTCCTCTCCTTCATCCTTACCGGCTACGACGGATTCACGACGGCGGCCGGATACGTCGGGCGCGGATTCAAGGTGGACCACGATATCTCTCTCCTGGTGCCCGAACTCTGGTCGCGGCTCGGCCCCGGAGAACGCGATCCGGCGGCGATGGTTCGCGCCGGCTATCTCGAAAAGGTGGAGGACTTCGAGTACGAAGGCAGGAAGATTCGCGCGAGCCGGCTCGGGTATCGCATAACACCCCTTTTCGCGAGCACCTACCTCGGCCGCATCTTCGACACGCCCACCACGGTCTTTCCCGAGGAGATGCTCCGCCCGGAACTCCAGTCGATCGCCGATTTCGTGGACGGGATCGAAAATATCGCGGAGGCCCAGGCCAAGGCGGCGAAGGCCTACATCGAAGACGGTTCCGCCGATCGGGGAGCCATCCCGCCGCTCCGCGCCCTGCTCCACATCATGGCCGAGGGTACCTTCGAGGGGCGGGGAGCCGACGACCCGGAAATACGTCGACTCTTTGCCCGCGATTATGTGGTCGGCTCCGATTGGTACGCGAAGCGCCTCGACGCCTATGTCGAAAGGGAAAGGGCCTATCTCGTCTCCGCCATCGACCTGCAGCGGGCCTTTTTGGGCGAGCGCGGCGACGACTCGGGCACGATGGTACGGCGGGTCAGGAGCAACATGACTGCCGCGGAAGCCGAGCTCGCGAGAGTTTCCACAAGCGCTTTCCGGGAGGGCCTCGTCGGAACTATCGGGCTCGATCCGCTCTTCAGAGGGTAGAGGAGTCGAAGCGCGCGGCGAGGATACGATCCGTCACGACCTGGGGGAGCGACTCCAGAAAAGCTGCCGCTCCGGACATGTAACCGATTCGATAGCGCGATTTCGGCCGTTCCGCCTCGAGGATGCGCGCGACGAGGTCGGCGACAGCATTCGGGTCGGTGCGTTTCCCGTCGAACTCCTCCATCGAGCGAGCCCATTCGGCGAGGCGCGCATCGTAGCGCGCACGGCGGCCTTGATCGCAGGTAGTCAGGCAGGTCTCGAGATCTCTTCTTGTCGCGAGCCCCGCTCGGGTCACTATTCCTCCGCATCGGACGAGTATCACCGGGGGACCTTCGCGTCCGAGTTCGAGCGCGAGAGTCCGTGCCACGCAGTTGACAGCGAAGTCGGCAGCGTGAATGCCGGCCACCCACGGCGTCGGGATGGTTCCCGGCGTCGCGATCCAGAGAATTCTCCCCGACGCCCGACGGAGAGCCGGCAAGAAGGCCTGGACCAAGGCGATGGAACCGGCAATCCTTGCGTCGAACTGTCTGGACAGCTCATCGACATTCGCGAGTTCCAACGGACCGACCATGCTCCCTCCGGCGTTGTTGATCAGTGCCGTGAGCCCGTTCTCGCCCCTTTGGCGCAGGTCGGACTCGACGGATTGGACGAGACCGGAGATTCCGCCCCGCTCGTTCAGATCATAGATCAAGGGGACGAGGCGAGGATTTCCGAGGGCGAGAAGGGATTGCCGGTCTTCTTCCTTCCGAACCGTGCCGAAGACGGGCCAGCCCTTTTCGGCCAGTCCAAGGGCTATCGCCTTGCCGATGCCGGAAGAGATCCCGGTCACCACCACTCCCCCCGTGGTCCCTTTTCTGATCTGGTCTTGTTTCATATGCACCACCTGTAGTCGAGCAATGAACATGCGCCAACTGGCGTAATCAATCGATTGATACACTTGTTTTATACTGTTGGCTTACACGGTTGTCAAGAACATAAAGGGCGACTACTGTCGAAGGATGGATATCGAAAAGTTGTTCGAGCGTCCCGGCGACCCGTCCAACACGTCCCCCGAAAGGCGAATTCTCATCGCGACCCTCGATTGCATCGCCGAGCAGGGCCTCGAAGGTGCCACTGTCCGGGTCATCGCCGCAAAAGCGGGGCTCAACGCCGCCGCGGTCAACTATTATTACCGCTCCAAGGAAAAGCTCGTGGACGCGGCTCTTCGTCACGCCTGGATCCACGTCTCCGAGGACATCGACAGGATAGCGGTCGAGACGTCAGGGGGGAGAGAGGGCCTCGAAACGGCGATCGCTTTTCTCATCGAAGGGGCGCACCGGTATCCGACGATCATCCGGGCGATCGTGGTGGAGCACCCTTCCTTGCGGCGGGAGGCGGCCGCTTTTTTCAAGCGTCTCTTCGAAGAACTGTGCGCAAGAGCGGGAGCGACCGCCGATCCCGGCATCGGCACGACCCTCCTCCTCGCTTTTTCTTCCTTCATCGGTCTGGCACCGGAAGCGGTGGCCGCGCTCACGGGCCGGAATCCGGCGGATCCCGCGGCGCGCAGGGCACTCGCGGCCGAGGTCGTACCGATGATATTTCCGACCCGTCGGGCTTGATCGCGTCAGTCGCGGTCCTGCGGATTCCCGCCGGAAGGGAGGTCATGTGGCCCAGAGCCTCGTCGTGAAAAACATCGGAGAACTTGCCACCCCGCGGGGATTCGAGCCGCCGCGAAGTGCCCGCGCCATGGGCCGCGTCGAGGTGACGAAGAACGCCCTGGTTCTTGCCATCGACGGAACGGTCGCTTGGGTCGGCCCTGAAGATGCTTTCCGTTCGGACCCGGAACTCATTGGGCGCGCCGAGGGTCTGCCCATCCTCGATGCGGGGGGAGGGACGGTCGTCCCCGGCTTCGTGGACAGCCACACGCACTTCATTTTCGCGGGATTCCGCGACGAGGAGTTCATCTGGCGCGCTGAGGGCCTGCCGTACATGGAAATCCATCGCCGCGGCGGCGGCATCCGCACGAGCATGGCCTCAACGCGAGCGGCGAGTCTCGAGGAACTCGTCGCCATCGGAGAGAAGCGCCTCGCAGGGATGCTGGCACTCGGCGTCACCACGGTGGAGGGTAAATCCGGTTATGGTCTCGACCGCGATACCGAGCTTCGCCAACTCGAGGCGATGCGAATCCTCTCGCGCGAACAGCCGGTCGAAATCGTTTCGACCTACCTCGGTCCGCACTCGACGCCCCCGGAATACGAGGGAAGGCCGGGCGCTTACATGGATTTCGTGATCGCGGAAATGCTGCCGGCGATCAAAGCGCGCGGACTCGCCCGATTTTGCGACGTTTTCTGCGAGAAGGGCGTTTTCGAGATCGGCGATTCGCGGCGCTACCTCGAGGCGGCAAAGAGTATGGGGTTCGGCCTCAAGCTCCATGCCGACGAGATCGAGCGCATCGGGGGAGCCGGACTCGCCGCCGAACTCGGGGCGACCAGCGCCGATCACTTGTTGAAAGCGGACGGGAAGGATATCGAGAAGATGGCGAAGGCGGGCGTCGTCGCGACCAACCTCCCGCTCACCGCTTTCTCGCTCCGGGAACCTTACGCGGAATCGAGGAAAATCATCGATGCCGGCTGCGCACTCTCCCTCGCCTCCGACCTCAACCCCGGTTCCTGCTACAGCCAGTCCTTCCCGCTCATTTTCTCCATCGCGGTTCTCTATCTCGACCTTACGCTCGAAGAAGCGCTCGTAGCGACGACTTTGGGAGGCGCCGCCGCCCTCGGCCTCGCCGACCGACTCGGCTCGATCGAAGCCGGCAAGGGCGCCGACCTCCTGGTGCTGGACGCACCCTCCTATCGTCACCTCGCCTACAATGTGGGCATGAACCTAGTGAAGACAGTCGTGAAAAGCGGCAGCGTGGCGGTCGGAGGCTGACAAGGCCCGTCGGCAAGAAATGGGACCTGGCGCGCGCGGGGCATCGGCGGCCGCTCAAATCGGACGAACGGCGCGCCGACGTCGGCGGCCGATGGAGTCGGGCGACCGGCGCGCCGACGCCCGAACGAGGCGGGCTCGATACCCCGGCCTCAGCCGCCGATCCCGCGGGCGGGCGCGCCCGAAGTCGCCGGCCCCGCCTGTTTCGAATCGCTTCCTTTGCCCGTGTCAGCCTCCGGCCCGAGTTCGGCTATCGCGCCGATGGCCGCGGCGACGAGGTCGTTCCTCGCGAGGGCGACGGCGTTCGGCCTTATGGCCGAAAGCGGCTCGGTGGCCGAGGGAAGTCCCGTGACCACGGATATCCTGCCCGCCGGCAAGTCGCCGAGCGTCTCGGCGAAGGGGACGAAAAGCCGCTCGAAATTGTCGACAATCCATGCCGTGCGGCCCTCGGGTCCCGCCTTGCCGAGAATCTCGAGGGTCAACGCAACCTGATCGAGTTCCGCCTTCGCCTTCGAAGTCAGCCTTACGGCATCCGCCTTCGCGTCGAGCACCATCTTCTCGGCTTGCGCCGCGGCCGTCGTCACGATCTCGGCCTTCCAACGGCTCGACAACATGTCTATGTTCTGGCGCTCCGCCTCGACGGCGCCCTTGATCCCGGCCACGCGGGCGGCCCCGTCGCGCGAAGCCTCCTCGACGCCGACGGTCATGCGTCTCACCTCTTCCTTTACCGCGACCCTCGTGCTCGCCCTGAGGCTCTCGAGTTCGTTCGTGAGGCTCTTGACCTCCGTCTCCGCCCGTCGCGCCTCGCTCTGCTCGGCGCTCGCGGCTATGGCCTCGGCCTGCGCCTGACGCGCACGGGTCTCGGCCACCACCGATTGAACTCTCTTGAGCAGAGCCATGTAGAGATCGGGTTCCTCGACTCCCGGCAGACGATGATCGTCGACATCCGCGATGTTCATCGTCGTTATTTCGAGACCGATGTTCTCAAGGTCGTCCTTGCACGCGTTGATCATCTTCGCGCCCAGGATATCCTTGTCCTTCATAACCTGCTCGGGCGTCATGGAGGCGATCGAATCGCGGAGGTGCCCTTCGATGATATCGCTCGAAACCTTGATCAGCTGCGCGCGATCCTTCGCGAGGGCGGAAATGCGGGTCACCGCGTGGCTCCGACCCATCTCGTTCGAGGCGATGGCGAAAGACACGGTGGCTTTGACATTGAGCGGCACTATTCCCGCGGCGATCGCCGAGTCCACCACGACCTCTATGGTAATGGGCGTGAGGTCGATCTTCACGAAACGCTGCAGGAGGGGAACCACGAAGGCGCGGCCGCCCGAAAGCGAACGGAACCCCTTCGCCCCCTCGGCGCCAGACACGATGCCGAGCTCGTTGCCTCCGACGATCTTCATGTTCGTGAGAAGCTGCACCAGCACGGTCAGGCAGACGAGCCCGCCGAGCGCCGCTACGAAAGCTATCATGATCGCCCCTCCATGGGTTTCGCGGCGGGCGCGAGACTGGCGAGAGTCTTCACGTCCACGCCGAAAGCCCGCGAGAAGGTTTCGAGGAGGTCGGCGAAAGCCCGTGCCCCGCGGTTCGCGACTTCGACCGCCCCGCCGCGCTCGCCGTTTTCCATGACGACGAGGGCGTCGAGCTTGCCTGCGCGTCCGGCTCCTTCTCTATAGGCCGCGAAGAGACCCGGCAATTTCTGCTGCAAAAAGAGAACGCTCGAGGCTTCCGCCCCGTGCCGGACGAGGAGCTCCGCCTTGGCCGCGAGGATCTCGTTCCGGGCCGACTCGCGTATCCTCGTGGCTTCGCGCTCGCCCGCGGCCAGAACGCGGGCCGCCTCCTCGCGCGCCGAAGCCTCCAGTGTGGTGCCCGAGCGATTTCGGAGTTCCTGCAAGCCCACGAGTTCGGCCTGAACCTGGGCCTCCGCGCGGTTCTTCGCCGCGAAGATGGCCTGATCAGCTGTCAGGTTGGCCTCTTGGATCGAGCCCTGGGATTCCCGGCGATAGACCTCGAGCTCCTGGCGCATGGCCACTATCTTCTCGTCAGCCTGCGACTTGGCTATCTGCTTTCTCCTGTTCGAGTCGGACTCCGCCTGGGCGGCGAGGGCCCGGAGCCTCGACTCCTCGATCTCGACCTGCCTCCGCTTTTGAGCCAGGGTGCTCTGCGCGAGATTCGCGATATAATTGGAGCTGTCCCATATCTTCTGGAGGGAGACCGACACGACCTTCATCCCGAAGGATCGGAGATCGGAATTGATGTCCTTTACGAGGAGCGCCCGGAAATGCGCGCGCTCGCTCGGTCCCGCCTCGCCGGGATTTTCGTCGGCCGATTCCTCCATCCCTATCGCCTCGAGAGGGGTCGCCTTGTTGAGGGCTCCGCGGAAATTGCCCACGAGCGTCTGCTGAACCTGATCGTGGATCTGACGGGCATCTTTGCCCATCAAGCGCTCGACCGCGCTGTAGAGCATCGACTCGTCATCGTCATCGATGCAGACGCAGGCCGTGGCGTCGGCGCCGACGGTGATCCCGTTCGCGGAGTTCACCGCCTCGATCCTGACGTTCACCGGAAAGACGCCCAGTTCGAGCGTCCCGACGGACTGGAACCACGGAAATGAGAAGGTGCGGCCGCGTTCGACGGAGAAGCCGAAACTCTTTCCGCCGCGCACGGCGCGACGGCCCGTCACGACGAGGAGTTTGTCAGGCATGGCCACCTTGATCGTGGTCCTGAGAAATCCGAGGAGGAGGAAAAAGGCGACGACTCCCGCGATGCCGCCGGCCACCCCTCCCGCGATCGAAGTAAAATCCACGACCCACCTCCCCTTTCGAAGCTTGTCATCGTATCTCAGGTAGTCGGCGCTTCCCCTTCGGATGCCTCGACGACATAGTAGTCCTCCCGAAAATCGACGATCCTCACCGCGTCGCCTCGCTCGAATCCGCGTTCGGGCGTCGAGGCGCGGACATAGACTTCTACCTGCGAGCCGAACCGACGCACGGTGGCCTTGCCCATTCGCCCGGGTTCCACCGGAATGGTAATCTCCGCCTCTTCGAGGATAAAATCTGCGTCGGTGAAGCTCGAATTCATGTCCCGTCGAACGAGCGACCTGAGCGAGCGAGCCAACACCGCGATCGCGGCACCGGCGCCGACGGACCACCAGGCGCTTTCCGCATTTCCAAGTTTCATGCCGAGTGCGACCAGGCCGGTCGGTCCCGCTCCCAGAGAAAAGTAGACCGCGAGCCTCAGAAAGCCGATTGCCCGCGAAATCCCGGTACCGCGCGAATGGCCGGAGGGGGTCGAGGCGAGGACCGATCCTTCTCCGACGGCGGCGCCGGTCGTGCGCGACGCGACGCCGTGCGAATGGCCTTGTCCCGAAGCGGCGTGCGTTGCCTGGTCCGATCCGGCTTCTCGATCCCCGGGCGGCGAATGTTCGCTGTGCGCGAAGTGGGTTCCGAGATCGTGACCGGTGGCGCCACCGTGACCGGTAGCGCCGCCGTGTTCGAGGCCCCCGAAGAAATCCACGAGAGTGACGCCCAGCCCGAAGACTGAAAGGGCCACGTACACTGTTTCGAGCGATACGGCCATTGCCTCGACAATAACCTCTTCGTCGAAGCCGCGCCAGCTCCGCCTACTCGGATGAAACCCCGCGGAACCTTGTCGCCGCGTAGAGTCCCACCGCCACAATCACCGCCGCGAACGCGACTACGAGAGCGAGGGACAATTCTTCGCGATAGACGAAAATGCCGATGAGCAGCTGAGCGCTCGGAGACACATACTGGATGAAGCCGAGCCGCTGGAGTGTTATGCGATTCGCGGCGAAGGCGAAAGCGATCAGGGGAATCGCCGTCACCGGTCCCGCGAGGACGAGGAAGATCGTCGCCCCGACGTCCGGGCCGCCGAAGGCTCCGACGCCGGCAAGGTGTCTCGAAACGAGATAGAGGAGGGCGAACGGCATGGCGGCCAGAGTTTCCGCGGCCAATCCGGTCATCGGATCGAGGGCTGCCCGCTTTTTGACGAGGCCGTACAGTCCGAAGGTCAAAGCCAGGACGAGGGAAATCCACGGGGGAGAGCCGAGCATGAAGGTGGCCGCCACCACGCCTGCCGTTGCGATCGCCATCGCCGCCTTGGTGAAACCATCGAGCTTTTCGCGAAGGAATATCGCGCCGAGCGCGATCGACACCAGGGGATTGATGTAGTAGCCGAGCGAGGATTCCACGATATGCCCGTGATCCACGGCCCAGATATAGGTGCCCCAGTTCACGGTGATGAGGGCGGCGGCGGCGAAGGCCGCCGGTACGCGCCTTCGATCGCGGAGCAGGGACAGAAGTCCCTCCAGCCCTCCCGTCGCTACCAGGAGGACCAGAGTGAAAAGAGCGGCCCAGATGACGCGATGCGAAAGCACCTGGAATGAGTCGACCGCTTCGAGGCGCTTCCAATAGAGGGGGAAAAGCCCCCACATCCCATAGGTCGCGAAAGCCGCCAACGTCCCGCGACTCGATTCGCCGGTCGCTATTCCCGAGGCGCCCATAGCCGTTTTCGCCAGTTTCATGGCCCCGTCCGGCCGTGCAGGCCCACGCTGCGATGCCCGCACGGCCGGACGCATCCGCCTTGTTTCTTATCGGCGATCTTTTTCACCCGCGCGGGCGCGATCGTTGTCGGCCCGCGCGACAGGCTCGGCCGCCCTACTTATTGTTGGCGACGGCCGCCCTAAGCAACGATCGCCCTACTTCTTGTTGGCGATAGTCGCCCTAAGCAACGATCGCTTACTTCTTGTTGGCGATCGTTGCTTTGCAAGTTTTGCAGATCTTGAGCTTTTGGCCTTCGACTTCCTGTTCGTACACGACCTTGACGCCCTCTCGCTTGCAGACGGGGCAGACAGCTCGACCGTGGGCGGCGGTATCCTTGAGTCCTTTACCGCGATGTGCCTTCGACATGGTTTTCTCCTCCGCTCCCGGTCACTGGGCCTTGGCGGCATCGGATGCCGTGGCCTTTGCCTTTTTGTCGGCCTTGCGTTTTTCGCGCTCCGCCTGCTTTTCATCGCCTTTGCGATCGACAAGTTCGAGGACGACCATGTCGGCCGCATCGTGGGCTCGTTCTCCGAGCCTGAGGATGCGCGTATAGCCGCCGTTCCGCTCCTTGAAGCGAGGCGCGATGTCCGTAAAGAGCTTGGCAAGGATGCCGTCGTCGAAAAGCTTTCGGGCGACCATGCGGCGGTTATGGACTGAATCCACCTTGGCTCGCGTGATTTCCTTCTCTGCGAAGCGACGCACTTCCTTGGCCTTCGCCTTGGTGGTGACGATGCGCTCGTGCTTGAAAAGCACCGTCATCATGTTCCGGATGAGGGCCTTGCGATGGGCCGGCATCCGGTTGAGCTTGTTGAATCCGATCTTATGCTTCATCGGTCTCTTCCTTCTTCATGGACAGCTTGAGATGATTCCGGAGGGCGGAGTAGTCCGACATGCCGAGACCCAGATTCCACTCCTTGAGCTTGTCCTTGATCTCCTGGAGCGATTTCTTGCCGAAATTCCTCGTTTTCGCGATATCGTCTTCTGTCTTTCTCGTGAGATCGCCGATCGTCTTGATGCTGGCGTTCTTGAGACAGTTCGATGACCGCACCGAGAGTTCGAGTTCTTCCACCGGAGTGTTGAGTATCTGCCGGACCCGTTCTTCGATCTCGTCGCTTTCGTCGTCGTTTCCGAGGTCACCCTCGTCGAAATTGACGAAAATGGCGAAATGGTCCTTGGCGATCTTGGCCGCTTCGGCGAGAGCATCTTCCGGCTTGACCGTCCCGTCCGTCCATATCTCGAGCACGAGCTTGTCGTAGTCCGAACGCTGGCCGACGCGGGTCGGTTCGACCCCGTATTTGACCTTCCGGATCGGCGAAAAGATGGCGTCCATCGGAATGGTTCCGACGACCTCCACGTACTTCTCGTTGACCTCGGAGGGCACGTAGCCGCGGCCGAGATCCACCTGCACTTCGATGTCGATGCGGGCGCCCGCCATGAGATTGCCGATCTTGACTTCGGGAGTGAGAACATCGAGGGCCTTGCCTTCGGATAGCGAGGCTCCCGTCATCTCCATCGGACCGACGAACTCATAGAGGAATGTCGCTTGCTCTTCGTCGTTGGGAAGGCGAATGCGAACCTGTTTCAGATTGTTGAGCAGTTCGATGGTATCTTCCACGAGGCCCGGGATCGTCTCGAATTCGCTCGATACGATGTGCTGAGCCCCGTCCGCGTCGTAGCGGACGATACGCACCGCGGTGACGGCATAGCCTTGAATCGATGAGAGAAGGATGCGGCGCAGCGAGTTGCCGACGGTGGTGCCGTAGCCGGGCTCGAAAGGATACGCCAGGAACTTGCCATAGTCCTCTCCGGACTCGCTCTGTTCGTAGGTGATCCCCTTGGGCCTTTTGAAGCCTTTGAGGAGGTTCTTCCGCGCCATTTCGTCTCCTTACTTGGAGTAGAGCTCGACGACGAGCTGCTCCCGGATATCCGCCATGTCCGTGATGTCCTGGCGGTGGGGGATGGACGCGAAGCGACCACTCATCTTGTCGGGATCGACTTCCAGCCAAGGCATGACGCCGGAGCGTCCGACTTCCTGGAGGGCGTCCTTGACGAGGGTCATCTTCTTGCCGGAGGCGAGGATATCTATCTTGTCACCTTCCCGGACGGTGAAGGAAGGCACATTGACGCGCTTGCCGTTCACGGATACGTGACCATGGAGGACGAGCTGCCTCGCCTGGGCTCGCGAAACGGCGAAGCGGAGCCTCATGACGACGGTGTCCAGCCTCCGCTCCAGCAGGGCGAAGAGGTTCTCGCCGGTCTTCCCCGGCATGCGCAGCGCCTTTTCGAAGGTGTTCCTGAACTGGGTCTCCATAAGACCGTAGGATCTCTTGAGCCGCTGTTTCTCGCGAAGCTGTATCGCGTACTCGGACTGCTTGCCCTGGCGCGATTTCGGCGCCTTTCCGGGAGGAAGAGCCTTGCGATTGATCGGACACTTGTCGCTCTTGCAGCGGTCTCCCTTGAGGAAGAGCTTGCGCTGCTCGGCGCGGCAGAGTCTGCATACGGGACCTGTATACCTGGCCATTGGTTGTCACCCCTTCCTTGTCAGATGCGGCGGGCTTTGCGGGGCCTGCAGCCGTTGTGAGGGATCGGAGTCACGTCGTTGATCGTACGGACCTTGAGCCCGAGAGCTCCCAATTGGCGGATTGCCGATTCGCGTCCTACGCCGGGTCCCTTCACATAGACGTTGACCTCGCGAAGACCGACGTTGAGAGCCTTTTGGACGGCGGTTTCCGCGATAGTCTGGGCGGCGAAGGGGGTGGACTTCTTCGCCCCGCGGAATCCGAGGCCGCCTGAACTGGCCCAGGAGATGGCGTTGCCGTTCAAATCGGTGATCGTGACGATCGTATTGTTGAAGGTCGCCTGGATATAGACGTTTCCTTCGTAGACTGACTTCTTCTCTTTCTTCTTCTTGGCCGTTGCCACTTCTCGCCCCCGCCTTTAGGCTTTCTTCTTGTTCGCGACGGTCTTGCGCTTGCCCTTCCGGGTGCGCGCGTTCGTCTTGGTGCGCTGGCCGCGGACGGGGAGGCCCCTGCGGTGTCTGAGGCCGCGGTAGCAGCCGATGTCCATGAGCCGCTTGATGTTGAGCGCAACCTCCGAGCGGAGGCGTCCCTCGACCTTGTAGTCGCTTTCGATGACCTTCCGCAGCTCGTTGAGCTCATCGTTCGAAAGGTCGTTGATCTTCTTGTTCGGGTCGATCTTCGTACTGTCGCAGATTTTCCTCGCGCTCATCCGGCCGAGGCCGTAAATGTACGTGAGTGCGATCTCGACATGCTTGTTGGGGAGGTCGACTCCCGCTATACGTGCCATGAGCTACCTCTCCTCTCAGCCCTGCTTCTGCTTGTGCTTGGGGTTCTCGCAGACGATTCGGACTATGCCATCGCGCTTTATGACCTTGCACTTGTCGCAGATCTTCTTGACGCTGGTCCTGACCTTCATTTCCTTCTCCAGTGCGGTTGCTCCGCCCGACAGCTTCCTTCGACCGGGCGACGGATCCTTCGGGACCCGGCACCCGCGGCCGTCGGCAGTTTCCATCCATCTCGATCGCCGGCTCCGGAAGAACCGGTGCGCGACTGCCATGATGTCCATTGCGAAGGCCGCCGCGTCCGAAAGGCGCGCAAGCGACCAATCCGCAATTCAATACCAAACCGAGCTTTTTTTCTACAGGTTCCTCGACCTGATATGGCCCTTCTTAACGAGGCCTTCATGATGGTGCATCTTGAGGAGTGCATTCACCTGCGACATCGTATCCAGATCGACACCTACGAGGATGAGCAGCGAGGTACCTCCCATGAGGTACGCGAGCTGGCTCGGGAAGTGGAACATCTGCGTCACGAGCGTGGGGATCAGGGCGATGAAGGCGAGATAAATCGAACCGGGGAAAATGATGCGATTGAGGATCCTCGTCAGATGCTCTTCCATCTTCTCGCTCCGGATGCCGGGAATGGAACCGCCGTTCTCGCGGATGTTCTTCGATATCTCCTGGGGGTTCAGAGTGACCTGCGTGTAGAAGTAGGCGAAGAAGATGATAAAGGCCACGTAGGTGAAGCTGTACCAGAAGCCGCCCGGTCTGAGCGCGTAGGAGAAATCGCGGAGCCACTTCGCGTTCACCCCCAGGCTCTGAGATATCTGAAGCGGGAAGGTGAGCAGGCTCGATGCGAAGATGACGGGGATGACGCCCGAGGGATTGAGCTTGAAAGGGATGTAGGTGTTCTGCGCTCCGTACATCTTCCGGCCGACGACCCGTTTCGCGTAATTGACCGGTATCTTGCGCTGACCCTGCTGCTCCATCACTACGAGGGCCACCACGGCGACGAACATCACGATCACGATGACCGCATAGACCGGGTTGACATCGCCTCGACCGATGAGCTTGCCGAGCTCGTAGAACGCGTTGGGCAGCCTCGACACGATCCCCGCGAAGATCAGCAGCGAGACGCCGTTGCCGATGCCCCGCTTCGTTATCTGCTCTCCTATCCATACGAGGAACATGGTGCCCGTGGTCACGGTCAGCATGGCGATGATCGTATAGGCAAGGCGGTTTTGCATCACGATGGCGTTGGGGATGCGGTCCGCCCATACGGTGACGGTGAATGCCTGAACCATGGCGACACCGATCGTACCGAGGCGCGTGATCAGTTGCACCTTCTTCTTGCCGCCCTCCTCCTCCGCCATTTTCTTGAGCCGCGGGAAGACGACGAGAAGGAGTTGCATGATGATTTGCATGCTGATATAGGGCATGACACCCATCATGAACAGCGAAAAATTCTTGAAGGCTCCACCTGCGAAAAAGTCCAGGTAGTCGGTGATGCCGTTGCCATTGCCCGCCTGGGACTCGAAGTAGACGCGAAGCGCGGCGACATCGATGCCGGGGATAGGGATATAGGCTCCGAGCCTGAAGATGGCGAGCCAGAACATGGTGAAAAGTATCCTGTCGCGGAGCTCCTTCACCCTGAAGACATCCGCGATGGGGTTGCTGGCCATTTGTCGCGCGCCCGCCCGCTTACTTCGCGCCCGAAGCGGCGCCGGCAGCCGTGGCGGCCGGTGTGGTCGTGCGCTGCACGGGCCCCACTTTGCCGCCGGCCTTCTCTATCTTTTCCTTCGCCGAGGCCGACAC
>Ga0187814_10000055_pt1 | contig 25506 bp, 22 predicted proteins | sample NC_S_4_FD_132450 | JGI IMG/M metagenome (GOLD analysis project Ga0187814, IMG submission 132450) | Wetland sediment microbial communities from Neuse River Estuary, North Carolina, USA - ASW-S_4 | ecosystem: Environmental > Aquatic > Freshwater > Wetlands > Sediment | place: USA: North Carolina... | reverse complement strand
CGATCCCCTGTGCCGAAGCGGGGTCAGGCGGGGGGCCGGCCGACACGAACGGTGAGCCGCCTGTCGCAGGCGGAGGGTTGGCTATCTTCGGTGCACTCGTCACGCTGAACGACTGGGTCGCCGCGTCTTCCAGGATGACCTGCTGGCGCTCGTGTATCAGCGAGGCACCGGCCTTGCCAGCGGACAGCTGCGCAACCGCGGCGCCGAGCGGGTCAGTCCTCGCCAGCGGCCTGCCGGTGATGACAAGCAGCGCGGCAGCCACCACGGCCACGGTAGCCACGGACGCAGTAACCAGGAAGACACCCACTCGCCTGCGCTTCCGGCGCGGGGCTGGCAGCCGCCTCCGGTGCTGTGACAATCCGGTCCTTCCGTCGGCCAAGCACTACCGGGCAAAGCTCCCGGTGCGCGGACCGCTGCGAGATGAGGCAGCAAGTCAGGTGACGGCGGAGCCACTACTGCGTTTCCTGCAACCAAGGAACGACGCTGTTTCCCGGTTCCGAGCCGTCGCCGCACAACGTTGCCAGAACTGACGGCTCCGCCCAAGCGCTTCGCGCGAAAAAGCTGGCCGGTAAACCGGTAATGGGAGTTGCGCAGATCACAGTTTGGCAATACGTACCGTAATAATTACTCGGCGTAATAGCGCGCACCTGTGATCACAGCAGACAGCTGCCCGTGGCTGCGACACGCCGGCACGCCGGCGTGTCGCAGCCCCAACGGCCCGCTCGCCCCCAGTCCTGAGTCCCGCGGGCACAACATCCCAGATCTCTTGGGGCGATATGGCCCGACCTTGGCACTGCTGCCGGCGCGACCGCCTTTCGCGCATGCCCAGGCTGCGGCTAGCTTGTTCTCAGCCGCAGGCGCCACGCTTGGTCGCAGCTGACGGCATCGCAACGGTGGGACGTGATACATGAGCGCAAGGCACCGAGCCTGGACAGTTCGCGCAGGGGACGCCGAATCCATGCTCGCCGAGGCTCGCAAGGCCCTGTTCGTCATGGTCGGCTTCCTGGCGATTCTGTGGATTATCCAGCTGATCAACGCAGCCGATCACTATCAGCTAACGCTTAACTACGGAATCAGGCCGCGGGATGTCGGGAGCCTGCCCGATATCCTGGCCGCTCCGTTCCTGCACGTCAGCTGGACCCACATCGAAAGCAACTCGGGGCCGCTGTTCATCTTCGGCTTCCTCGCCGCCTACCGCGGCGTGGTCAGGTTCCTCGGGCTGACCGCCCTGGTGATCATCAGCAGCGGGCTGGCGGCCTGGTTCACCGGCAGCCCGGGCACCGTCGGCGTGGGCGCCAGCGGGGTCGTCTTCGGCTACCTCGGCTACATCCTGGTACGCGGTTTCTTCGACCGGCACGGTATCGACATCCTGCTCGGCGCCGTGATGGCGCTGTGCTTCGCCTACCAGTTCACCGTGCTGCTGCCGCACGCAGGCATTGGCTGGCAGGCCCATATCGGCGGTCTGGCTGGCGGCATTGTCGGCGGCTGGATATTCCGGGACCGTGCCGTCGGCACCGCCACGCGCACGGAGGTTAACCAGGCAACTGCCGGGGTGGTTACGAAGGCCGACCGGAAGGTGAACCAGACGGTGCCGCAGTCCGCAACCTCGGGCCTGTACTCGGGCCCACGCGGCGATTTGCCCAAGCAGCTGGACGATCTCGGCCTCTAGCTGCGGCAACGCCATGGCAGCCCGGCCGGAGATCGTAGACGCCCACCATCACGTCTGGGACCTGGCGGTCAGGCCGCAGCCGTGGCTCACGACCAGCGCGGAATTGGCTCCCCTGCGGCGAGCTTTTTCGATCGCCGAACTCGCGCCGCAGGCTGCTGCCGCCAACGTCACCGCCAGCGTGGTCGTGCAGACGGTCACCGAGCCGGGCGAGACGCCAGAGTTGCTGGCGCTTTCCCTGACCGGGCCGCTGATCGCCGCGGTGGTGGGCTGGACCGACCTGGCGGCACCAGGCGTCGCCGACGCGCTCAGCGGATTGCGTGCCATGCCCGGCGGGCAGCGGCTGGCCGGCATCCGGCACCCGCTACTGACCGAGCCCGACCCGGACTGGCTCGGCCGGCCGGACGTCCGGCGCGGGCTGACCGCCGTCGGGGCGGCGGGCCTGACGTTCGACCTTGTGCTGCAGCCCAGTCAGCTGCCGGCCGCCGTCCGAGCCGCAGCCGCGCTGCCGGACCTGACCTTCGTGCTCGACCACCTCGGGAACGTCGATGTCGGACCTGTCACCGACAACGCCTGGGCCGCCAGCTTCGCCGACCTGGCCGCCCTCCCCAACACCGCGTGCAAGCTGTCAGGAATCCTGGGCGTCCCGGCCACCGGGCCGGATGATCCGCACAGCGTCAGCGGGGATCAGCCCGCGTCGGTCGCCCATCTGCGCCCGTATCTCGACCTCGCGCTCGAGTGCTTCGGCCCGGACCGGCTGATGTTCGGCTCGGACTGGCCCGTGTGCACGCTCGGCGCGAGCTATGCCGGGGTGGTAGCTGTCGCGGTAGCGCTCACCAGCACGCTCAGCGAGGCAGAGCAGGCAGCCATACTCGGCGGCACCGCGCGCGCCCTGTACCGGATCAGCACATAAGGTCGCTCACGTCCGCAGCTGGCGAGCCTTAGCGCGATTCAGCCCGCGATTGCACCAGAGACGGTAGCTCCCACCTGCGCGGCTGTCTCGCGCAGCCAGCGGTGACCCGCGTCATGGGTGTGGACGGGGTGCCACCACATCGCTTCGTGCACCGGCACCGCCTCGAACGGGCACTCCAGGACACGAATGCCGCTGTCTCGGCCGAGCCGCTCGGCCAGCAGCGCGTGCACCATGGCGATCCGGCGGGTGCCGACAACCATGGCGGGGAGCAGCTGGAAGTTGTCGACCGAGACCTGGACACGCGGCTCCACGCCCAGCATGCTCAGCTGCCGCGCCACTGTGGCGTCATGGACGCGCTGGTAGGCGGCCCAGGGCAACTGGGCCAGCTGCCCGAGCGTGAGCCGTTCCCCGATCTCGGGGTTGTCCTGCGCCACTACGCACACCCAGCGGTCGCGGTACAGCTCGACCGCCGGGAAGCCACTGATCACGCCGTGGGTCATGAGCAGACCGTCGACCGTGCTCAGCAGCCCTGCCGGGTCCTGCGTGATCTCGGCCGGCACTTGCCGGAAGGTAAGCCGGACTCGCGGGGCATGCTCGTGCACTGCCCGCGCAAAACTCGCGCCGAACACTGCGACCGCATAGTCAGAAGCGAGGATGGTGAACTCCCTCTCCTCCTGCGCGGGATCGAACTGCGCCTGGCTGGCGAAGACGCGCTCCAGCATGTCGCACGCCGTTCTGGCACGGTCGAGCAGGACCGTGCCGAGAGCCGTCAGCTCATAGCTGCCGCCATCCCGTGACAGCAGCTCGTCGCCGTAGTGGCGGCGCAGCCGGCCTAGTGCCGCACTCATAGCGGGCTGGCTGAGCCCGATCCGCTGCCCAGCGCGGGTGACGTTGCGCTCTTCGAGCAGGGCGCGCAGCGCTACCACGAGGTTCATGTCCAGTCTCGCGAGGTTCACGACTCATCCCATCCATGCCGTGGATCGACCTCATATGCGGAATCGATTTCTCAGATCATCGCGCGCGCTGCATAGTGGTCGCAAAACAAATCGGGAGGTAACGCCGTCGGTTCTCCGGTCAGCTCCATCGCCCTCACGTAGCGTTACGGAGGAACGCATGCCAGCCGTCAGTAACGTCCTCGTGGCCGGCGCCGGCCTGGCCGGCACCGCGATCGGAACCCACCTGGCCGCCGCGGGCGTCGCCGTCGACCTCATCGACATCCAGCCGACCGCCCCGACGCTGGGCTCTGGCATCACGCTGCAGGGCAACGCGCTGCGGGAGCTGCGCAATCTCGGCGTCTGGCCGGAGGTGCGCGACCATGGCTACAGCTTCGACAGCCTGGGCCTGCGCGCACCGGACGCGGCCGGCACCCTCCTCGTGGAACTGGCCGACACGCGCAGCGGCGGCCCCGATCTGCCGGCCACGGTGGGAATGCCCAGGCCGACGTTGGCCCGCATCCTGCTGGACCGGGCGGCGGAGGCCGGGGTCAGAGTGCGGCTCGGAACGTCGTACACACAGCTACGTCAGGACGCAACCGGCGTCGAGGTGGGGTTCGCCGACGGGTCGGCCGGCCGCTATGACCTCGTCGTGGCGGCCGATGGCATCCGGTCACCGACGCGCCGCTTGCTGGGCATCAGGCTTGAGCCACGCCCGACGGGGATGGGCATCTGGCGTGCCTTCGGGCGCCGGCCCGCCAGCGTCACTCGTACCGACCTGATCTATGGCGGTCCCGCGTACATCGCCGGGTTCTGCCCTACAGGTGATAACTCGCTGTACGCCTACATCGTCGAGGACGCCCAGGACCGAAGCACGCTGACCCCCGAGCAGCAGCTAGCGACCATGCTCGGCGTCGCCGCCGACTACCACGGCCCGTGGGATGAGATCCGGCCGGGACTGACCGACCCCTCGCTCGTCAACTACACGTGGTTTGAGACGCACGTGCTCGCCGCGCCCTGGAACCGCGGGCGGGTCGTGCTCATCGGGGATGCTGCCCACTCATGCCCGCCGACTCTCGCGCAGGGCGGCGCACTGGCACTGGAGGACGCCGCGGTGCTCGCTGAACTGCTGCTTGACCGGCGAACGCTCGACGACGCCCTCTGGGACGCGTTCATCGCCCGGCGATTCGAACGCGCCCAGACAGTCGTCGACGCCTCCAACCAGCTCGGGCAGTGGCTGCTCGACCGCGAGCAAGGCGATGTTCCCGGCCTGGTTGCGCGCATCACGGCGCTGGTCAGCCAGCCCGCCTGAGCGCGGGCAACACCGATCGAGAGGACCCCGATGACCAGACGGCTCATCACCCATCTGCGGCACGTTGACCTGGCTGTACCCGACTACGCCAGGCAACTGGACTTCTTCACTGGCACCTGGGGGCTCAGGACCGAGCACGATGACACCGGCCTGGCCTTTCTGGCCGCCGAGGGGTCACCGGAACGCTACGTTGTAAGGCTGCGCGCAGCGACAGACAAGCGCGTCGATCTCATCGCTTTCGGCGCCGCGACCGCGGCCGACGTCAACGCGCTCGCCGAACGCCTGGCGGCCAATGACGTCCGGCTGATCAACGAGCCAGGCATACTGGCGACGCCGGGCGGCGGGTACGGGTTTCGCTTCTTTGACAACGAAGGCCGAACCGTCGAGGTCAGCGCCGACGTCGCGGTCCGGCGGCACAGAAAGGTCGAGGAAGGCGAGTCCATCCCGGTCCGGCTGTCGCACGTCGTCATCAACTCCGCCGACCCCGCGACCACGCGGGCTTTCTACGAGCGCCACCTGGGCTTCGTGCTGTCGGACACGCTCATGCACCCGGCGATGGGCGAGGTGATGTGGTTCCTGCGGATCAACTCCTGGCACCATAGCGTCGCGGTCGCCGCGGGCCCCCATCCGTCGCTGCACCACGTGTCCTTCGAGATGCGCGGCATCGACGAGTACATGCGCGGCACCGGGCGGCTGCTGCGGGCCGGGGTCGAGAAGATCTGGGGTCCCGGACGGCACCTGGCAGGCAATAACACCTTCAGCTACTTCCTCGACCCGCACGGCAACACGATGGAGTACACGACCGAGCTCGAGCAGGTGGACGAGGACACCTGGCATCCTCACCTGTACGACTTCAGCCAGCCCGAGGTCGCCGACCAGTGGGGCACCGCCAACGCGATGAACGAGTTTGTCGCCCGGAAGTCCTTCAACGACCCGGACTTTGGCCTGTTTATCGCCCCGCCAGTCTGAGAGGCACCCCGCCGTGTTCGAGTACTTTCCCGGCAACTATGTGTGGAATCTCGCCGTGGTCGCGACCCTGAACAGCGGCGGCCTAATCGATGAGATAGACCGGGCCTGCCGGCCCCTTCGTGAAGCCGCAGCCCGCGGCGAGGACGCGGGCACGACCGAGTTCCTGCGCGTCTGGGGAGGCCTGGCTGATTCCCTGGCTGCCCAGGCCGAGGCCGCTGACAAAGCGGGCCGACCGCAGACGGCTGGGCAGCTGTACGCTCGCGCCGCGAACTACCTCTGCCAGGCCGAGCGCATGCAAAGCGCGAGGGCCCCGGGCCGTGCCGACACTTACCGCCGGGTACTCGACCTCCAGCAGAAGGCGATCGCGCGCAAGGACCCGCGACTGACGCGCGTCGCGATCCCTTATGAGGGCACCACCCTCCCCGCGTACTTCAGCCAGGCGCCCGCCACCGACAACGGGCCGGCCCCGGTCGTGGTCATGTGGAACGGCCTGGACTCTACCAAGGAGCACATGTACTCCTCGGGCCACTGGGCGGAACTCGCAGCCCGCGGCATCTCTGCGCTGATGATCGACTGCCCCGGCTCCGGTGAGGCGCTCCGCCTTCAGGGCCTGACCGCCCGCGCGGACACCGAAGCGTGGGCGGCGGCGTGCGTCGACTACCTCCTCACCAGGGATGACGTGGATCCTGCGGCGATCGGGCTGGTGGGCTGGTCGCTCGGCGGGTATTACGCGCCCCGTGCCGCTGCGTTCGAGAAACGACTCGCGCTCGTCATCGCGTGGGGCGCCAACCACGACTGGGGCGCGGTCCAGCGCCGCCGGCTCCAGCACGAAGGGGAACGTCCAGTACCGCATTACTGGGAACACGTCCTGTGGGTCTGGGGGCAGGAGACCATCGAGGAATTCTTGGAGCTCGCCGACCAGATCAACCTCGATGGCATCGTCGAGCAGATCACCGTGCCGTTCCTCATCGCGCACGGGGCGGGCGACCGGCAGATCCCGCTCGAATATGCCCTCCGGTCCTACGCGCAGGCGGTCGCGAGCCCAAAGCGCGAACTGCGCGTCTTCACCGCCGAGGAAGGAGGATCCGAGCACATCGGCCTGGACCACCTGCCCCACGTCAGCACCTTCATCGCCGACTGGGCAGCGACTACGTTCGCTGAGCTTGCGACGGCCAGGCGCTGACCGTCGCAAGAAGAATGCTGGCTCGACCTTTGAGCGCTCGCCGGTTGCCCGCTCGGGTGGTCGATGACTCGAATCACGGTCACAACGTGTGGCATCCTGCTGCAAAACTTGCGGCGAGGGCCACTCAGGACGAGGAGATCAGTGTCTGGAATTTACAGTCCGACGGTACGGCGTCGGCGACTCGCCCTAGAGCTCCGACGATTGCGCGAGGCCGCGAACCTGACCTGCGACGATGTCGCAGCGCGGCTGGAATGCTCAGCTTCCAAGATCAGCCGGATCGAGAACGGGCGCGTGGCGGTATCGCCGCGCGACGTGCGCGACATGCTTGCGATCTACGGCGTCCCGGATGACAAGCACGACGGCCTGGTCGAGCTCGCCCGCGAGTCCCGGCGGAAGGGCTGGTGGCACGGCTACGGCACCAACGTGCAGCCGCACCTGGGGACCTACCTGGGCCTTGAGAGCGCCGCCTCGGAACTGAGGATCTATAAGGTCAACCGCATTCCGGGCCTGCTGCAGACCGAGGACTACACGCGGGCGCTCCTAACTACTGGCAAGGTGCGGAACCCGCCTCCGGACGAGCAGCAGCAGTTCGCGCTGCTCATCGAGCGCCGACGGCAAGCCAGCGCCAACCCGCCGACGGTGTGGGTCGTGCTTGACGAGGCCGCGCTGCGGCGCCAGGTCGGCGGGCCAGAAGTCATGCGAGTGCAAATCGAGCACCTGATCGACCTCAGCGCCGCACCGGACATCTTCCTCCAGGTGATCCCGTTCAGCGACGGGGCGCACGCGGCCATGGACCTGCCTTTCGTCATCATGGCGTTCCCCGATCGAGCCGACCCTAATGTCGTTTGCATCGGCTACGCGACCGGCATGCTGTGGATCGAGGACATGGCGGAAGTCGACAGATACGAGCAGCTATTCGATCATCTGCAGGCTGCCGCGCTATCGCCCGACGACTCGGTAGCGCTCATGGGCTTTGTGCTGAAGGAGTCATAGAGCTACTCATGCTCACGCCGACTCGCTGCGCGTTCCCTCACTTCAGGAGCTGGCGGGCCATCACCATGCGCTGGATCTGGTTGGTGCCTTCGTATATCTGGGTGATCTTGGCGTCCCGCATCATCCGCTCGACCGGGTAGTCGTGCACGTATCCGTAGCCGCCGAGGAGCTGAACCGCGTCGGTCGTGACCTCCATCGCCACGTCCGAGGCGAAGCACTTGCAGGCCGAGGAGATGAACGTCAGGTCCGCGGCACGCTCGCCCTGCATGGCCCGCTCCGACCTGGCCGCCGCGGCGTAGGTGAGCTGGCGCGCAGCCTCGATCTTCATGGCCATGTCGGCGAGCATGAACTGCAGGCCCTGAAACTCGGCGATTGGCTTGCCGAACTGGCGGCGTTCCTTGACGTAGCCGGCGGCGTAGTCCAGAGCGCCCTGGGCGATGCCGAGCGCCTGCGCGGCGATCGTGATCCGGGTGTGGTCGAGCGTCGCCAGGGCGGTCTTGAAGCCGGTTCCCTCGGCCCCGATCATCCGGTCAGCCGGGATCCTGCAGTTGTCGAAGTACAGCTCCCTGGTCGGTGAGCCCTTGATGCCGAGCTTGTGCTCGAGCGCCCCGAACGTAAAGCCTTCGTCGTCCTTGTCGACGACGAACGCGGAGATCCCGTTCGCGCCAGCGGCGGCGTCCGTGACGGCCATCACCGTGTAGTACTGCGAGACGCCGGCATTGGTGATCCAGCGCTTGACTCCGTTCAGCACATAGCCGTCGCCATCGCGGACTGCCCGTGTCTTCATCGCGGCCGCGTCCGACCCCGCCTCTGGCTCCGACAGGGCGTAGGAGAACATTGCTGCGCCACTCGCCACCGGCGGCAGGAACTTCTGCTTGACGTCCTGCGACGCGGCCAGCAGCAGCGGCATGGTGCCCAGCTTGTTCACCGCCGGGATCAACGAGGACGAGGCGCACACCCGCGCGACTTCCTCGATCACGATGACGGCTGCGATCGCGTCGGCTCCGGCGCCGCCGTACTCTTCCGGGATGTGCACGGCGTGGAGATCGGCTTTCACCAGCGCGTCATGGGCTTCCTGCGGGAACTCTGGGGTCTCGTCCACCTTCGCCGCGTGCGGGGCGATCTTCTCTTCCGCCAGCGCACGCACCGACGCACGGAGCGCTTCGTGCTCCTCGGACAGGGCAAAGGCGGGAAAGTCCTGGCTCATGCCCTCGATAGTAGGACGTCCTACTGGATGGGCAAACGGAGGCCGGCCCGCACTGTCGAGCGACGGCTGGCCGCCGTGATCAGCCCGTGAGCCAGGCTGACCTGCTGCTGTCGGCCGCCGGACGGCAGCTGCTCAGCCGCCTCCGCGGCGTCGGGGTGACCCCTGACGGCGCGTGGCAGCTTGATCGGACCACCGCGTTCCTGTCCCTGAACCGGATGGTCAGCACGCCGTTCGCCCGCACGCTGCGGGTGGTGGAATCGATGCCGTGGCACCAGCGGGCGGCGGCGCGGAAGCTGCGGCAGTTCGGCGTCGGCGCCGCCGACATCCGGCGCCGCGGCCTGTCTGGCGATGTCGAGCAGATCCGGCGCAGGCTGGATCTGCGCGGCGAGCGCAGCGCCACCATCGTGATCACTCGCCGCCAGCCGTGGGGACTGATCTGCGAAGCCGTACGGACCGGACCCGGCGACGATCACGCCGCCGGTCCCGACTCCGGCAGGTGACCGCCGCGACGAAACGCGACCTGAAGTGACCGGCCGACCTCCGTTGGGGCGTACATGATCTCTCGCCAGTCGAAGTGCTCGACCTCATAACCTGCCGCGCGCAGTCTTTTGTCGCGGCGCAGCTGCGCCCGGGCTCGCGCCCGGTCGTCGTATTTCAGCGCACCGTCGACCTCCGCGATCGTCCGGAACCGCCGCCACAGGAAGTCGACTCGACCAATGAATTCCTCATCGGTGATCGGCACCTGCAGTTCTGGTGCCGGCAGCCCGAGGTCCCGGAATGCCACTCTGGCGATCGACTCCAGCACCGACTCCGCCAGACCGTCAGCGAACTCGACCACGCTCGCCGCCCGCGACACGCCCGGCCAGCGCGGGCACTCGGCCAGCACCTGGCGTAGCTCCTTCTTTGAGGTGAGGCGCTGGCGCAGCGCCGAGTCCGCGACCACCACGCCATCGCGGAACTCAAGCTCTCGAGCGAGATCAACGACCGTCCTCGGTACCGTCGTGCAGGGCACGCCGAATCGTCCGCCCACGTGGCCAGCCGGCAGCTCAGCGGCATGCACAAGGACGCCCGGCTTCGCCGACCTGCTGCCCACAGCTGGCGGACGGCTGATCGACAGGACGGGCGCCTGACTCAGCAGGTCAAGGCCGTGCAACTCGGCGGCCGTGTGGTGACTGACCACCGAACCGGCGCGAAGTGTCGCCAGCACACCCATGGCGCGCATCGCTGTCTCGCCGGCTGGCAGCAACCGCAGCCGATCCGCGAGCTCGGAGGTGATGTAGACACCGCGACTCAGTGAGATCAGCTCCCCCCGCCGGACCATCACCCTGATCCGGGCGCGCGTCAGCCCGGCGGCGAGCAGCTCCGCATAAGTGCTGAACCCGACTAACCGGATATTTAGCGCCCGAGCCCGTGCGTCCATGCAGTCACGATCGGCGCTGCCACTGACAATTGCCAGCCAGCGCCGGGGCCGCTACCACCGGCATTTCACCGCCCGTGGCTCCGCATATGCCGTAAATCGGGTGCCTCGACAGCCACGGCAGGTGAAGAGCGCCGCTAGAGCTCGTTTCCGGGGCCGATCGGGCCCATAGGCGGCGCTAGTTCGTCGCCAGCCCGCAGGACCCGTACCCTGGCCCGCAGCGCCTCGCCCTTGGCCTGCGCGGTTGATCGCAAGTCAGCCTGGAAGTCGGCCATTCGCTCGGACAGCACTCGGTCGCTCACGGCCAGGATCCGCACCGCCAGCAGGCCCGCGTTCCGGGCGCCGCCCACGGCGACAGTCGCAACCGGAATCCCGGCCGGCATCTGCACGATGGACAGCAGCGAGTCGAGGCCGTCCAGGTGCTTCAGCGGCACCGGAACGCCGATCACCGGCAGAGTCGTCACCGACGCCAGCATGCCGGGCAGGTGCGCAGCGCCCCCAGCGCCGGCGATGATCACCTTCAGGCCGAGGCTGGCAGCCGCCTGCCCGTAGCTGATCATCTCTGTCGGCATCCGGTGTGCCGAGAGCACGTCGGGCGCAGAAGGCACGCCGAACTCGTCCAGCACGTCGACCGCGGCCTGCATCACCGGCCAGTCCGAGTCGGAGCCCATGACCACCCCCACGACGGGGCGTGCGCTCATCGTCTCGCCTCCTTGCCGATCACGGTTCTTCGGCCCCAGTCGCCAGGTAGCGCGCCGCCCGGGTTGCCCGGAGCCTGGCCGTGGCCATGTCGTCACCGAGCGCGGTGACATGCCCGACCTTGCGCCCGGGCCGGACCTGCTTGCCGTACAGGTGCACCTTCAGCGCAGGATCGGCAGCCATCACGTGGTTGAACTTGCCATACAGGTCCGGGTCGGCGCCACCGAGCACGTTAGCCATGGCGACGTATGGCGCGGTCCGGGTGGGGGCGCCCAGCGGCAGGTCAAGCACGGCACGCAGATGCTGCTCGAACTGGGAGGTCCTGGCCCCCTCGATGGTCCAGTGCCCGCTGTTGTGCGGCCGCATGGCCAGCTCGTTCACCAGCAGACCGGCACGCGTCTGGAACAGCTCGACGGCTAGCAGGCCGATGACGTCCAGGTCTCTGGCCAGCCGCAGCCCCAGCCGGATCGCATCCTCGGCCACGTGATCGGGCAGGCCGGGGGCGGGCGCCAGCACCTCGTGACAGACGCCATCCCGCTGGATGGTCTCGACGACCGGGTAGGCGGCCCCATGACCGCTGGGCGACCGTGCGATCAGCACCGCCAGTTCGCGCTCGAACGGCACGAACTCCTCGGCCAGCAGATCCAGCCCGTGAGACAGCACGTCGGCCGCCTCGTCGTAGCTGCGGCAGACCCAGACGCCTCGGCCGTCGTAGCCGCCAGACACTGCCTTCAGCACCACCGGCCAGTCGGACCGATCAGCAAATGCCTCGAAATCAGCCATGCTGGCGACCGGCCTGAACGGCGGGCACGGCACGCCGAGGCGGCTCAGCCGCTCGCGCATGAGGAGCTTGTCCTGGGTAAATCGCAATGCCGCTCGCGGCGGTGCCACGGCGAAGCCCGCCTCCTCGAGTTCCCGGAGGGCGTGCGGCGGGACGTGTTCGTGGTCGAAGGTGACGACATCGCTGCCGCCCGCGAAGGCCAGCAGGTCGGCGGCCGACCGGTAGTCTCCCACCGGCGCATCCGCGCAGACCTGGGCAGCGCTGTCATCCGCGGCCGCAGCGAGCACCCGGAACCTGATGCCGAGACCGACCGCTGCGGCGGCCGTCATCCTGGCGAGCTGGCCAGCCCCGACCATCGCGACCACGGGCTGGCGCCCGGGCTCGCGGGGCGCCGGTGGCTCAACCGCCGCTGCGGGGCCTGGCCCGGCTGGCCGCGGAACATCGCCAGCCTCATGCGGATGAGTCAGGTTCTGATCCATCACCCGCCGTAGCCTACGGCCAGGGCTGCCCTGATCGGGCGGTCAGGGCAGCGAGCATCCTTCAGCCGCGCTAGGCAGGCCCGGCGACCGCCGGCTGCTCCTCGGCGTCGGCTGTCGCGTGCGGCAGGAACAGCGCGAACACGGCAGGCCTTGGCCGGACCAGCACCACCTGGCCGCCGTCCGCCGCGGCGATGGTGCGCGCCAGCGCGAGTCCGAGACCGGTGCCGGTCGGCGACCCGCTGACGCTTCGCTCGAAGATGCGGGGCGCGATCTCGGCCGGCACGCCACTCCCCTCGTCCCGGACCTCGATGACCACCGAGCGACGAGTCCGTGACGTCCGGATTGTCACGGTACCGGCGCCGTGCACCAGGGCGTTGTCGAGCAGCGTGGCTATCACCTGGGCCGCGCCGCCGGGCGTGGCAAACGCGAACAGCCCCTTCTCCCCCGCCACCGCGAGCCGCCGGTTTACCCGCCGGAAGGCTGGCTCCCACTCGATGACCTGCTGCCCGATGATCTCGTCGACGCTCGCCAGGGTGGGCGCGCCCGCTGACGAACGCCGAGCCCGGCCGAGCAGCTGCCCCACGACGTCCGCAAGACGCTCGGTCTGTGCCAGCGCGGCAGCGCCCTCCTCCCGGACGACGTCGGGGTGCTCTGCCGAGACCAGCATCTCCTCCAGCCGCATGGACAGCGCCGTCAGCGGCGTCCTGAGCTGGTGCGAGGCGTCGATGGCGAAGTCCCGCTCGGCAGAAAGCAGGTCATTGATGCGCTGCGCCGAGCTGTCGAGCCCTTCCGCCACCCGGTCGAGCTCCTGGATCCCGTACCGACGGCCGAGCGGGCCGGTATCCCCCAGCCCCAGCCGGTCAGCCGCGCCGGCGAGCTCCTCGAGCGGCCGGGAGATCCGGCGCGCGTACAACAGCCCGAGCACGACCGCCACGCCGACGGCAGCCAGGGCCACGAGCCCGACGAGCAGCAGTTCCGCAGCGAGATTCCCGATCAGGTAGTTGTCATCAGCCTCGACGGTGACCTCGAACAGCGGCACGTTGGGGTTGGTGCCCTGCCCCACCGTGACCGTGGCCGACCGATAGTCGTGCGGTCCCGGCCAGGTACCGGTCCGGGCGAGGATCGTCCCGTTCTCGCGCACCACCACGTACCTGCCGACGAGCGCACGGCCGAGTTGGTGAGCGTAATCGGCGTCGATCGGCTGCGACGCCTGGCTGCGCTGATACAGGTTCGTGGCGATTACCTGGGCGTCCCGGTGCAGGGCCGCGGTAGCGTCGCTCACCTGCAGCCGGGCCAGGACGAAGCCGAGCGGGATGCCGAGCGCGAGCACCGCCGCGATCGCGACGGCCAGCATCGAGATCAGCAGCCGTCGCTGCATCGCCCTCGCTCCGGAACGTCAGAGCTTGCCACCATGGCCTTGCAGGAGCTCAGTCGCCGCGCTCGAATCTGAAGCCCACACCGCGGACCGTGGTGATGAACTGCGGATTGTGCGCGTCGTCGCCGAGCTTGCGGCGCAGCCATGAGACGTGCATGTCGAGTGTCTTGGTCGAGCCCCACCACTTGGAATCCCAGACCTGCCGCATGATCTGCTCGCGCGTGACGACCTTCCCAGCCTCGGCGACCATGAGGGCCAGCAGGTCGAACTCCTTGGACGTCAGCTCGATCTCAGTGTCGCCCAGCCAGGCCCGGCGGGCGTCGGTGTCGACCCGGACGCCCTGCACCGTCTTGGTCTCGGACGCGCCGCGGCGTAGCAGCGCCCGAACCCGGGCCAGCAACTCGGCCAGCCGGAACGGTTTGGTGACGTAGTCGTCGGCGCCGGCGTCCAGGCCGATCACGGTGTCGACCTCGTCGGCGCGCGCCGTCAGGATCAGCACCGGGACTGACTGCCCGGCCGAGCGGATGCGCCGGCAGACCTCCAGCCCGTCGATCTTCGGCAGGCCGATATCGAGGACGATGAGGTCGATGCCGCCGTTCCTGGCGGCCTCCAGCGTGCCTGGGCCGTCGGCAGCCACGTCGACGTCGTAGCCTTCACGCCGCAGCGCACGCGCGAGCGGCTCCGAGATTGCCGGATCATCTTCGGCGAGCAAAACGCTGGTCATGTCAATGATGGTAGGGCCGATCCGGGGATTCTCACTCCGCCACACCCGCTGCGACCGATCTCTTGGTCCCGGCTTGACTTTGCGCTGCGTAACGAATCGGACGCAACGAGTTCAAGTCGCGCGTCCCCAACCTGCGTCCGTGAACGGGTTGCGCGGGCGGCACGGCGACCGAGCCGGCGTGGCACGGCGACCGGGCCGGCGTGGCACCGCGTGCCCTCAGACGGGAGTCACTCCGTGCCGACGGCGCGAGAAGGACCGGTCTTTGCCGCGGGCGGCGGCGAACCGCCGGATCAGCTGGGCCCGTAGGTCCTCTGGCTCGACGACGTCATCCACGACCAGCTCGCTAGCCAGCCGGAGCACGTCGATGTCGGCCTCGTACTCAGCGCGCAGCCGTTCGGTCTCTGCGGCCCGCTCGTCCGCCGATGGCAGCGCGGCGAGCCGGTTGTAGTAGACGGCGTTGACGGCGGCATCCGCGCCCATGACGGCGATCTTGGCGGTCGGGAGCGCCAGCGTCGCATCCGGCTCGAAGCCAGGACCTGCCATCGCGTACAGCCCGGCCCCGTACGCCTTGCGGACGATCACGCAGATCTTTGGCACGGTTGCCTCCGCGACGGCGCTGATCATCTTCGCGCCGTGCCGGATGATGCCCTGCCGCTCCACCGCGGTGCCGACCATGAACCCCGGCACGTCGGCCACGAAGAGCAGCGGCAGGCTGAACGCGTCGCACAACTGGATGAACCGTGTCGCCTTGTCGGCCGAATCGACGAACAGCACGCCGCCCTTGAACATCGGGTTGCTGGCCACCACGCCGATCGGCTGGCCGTCGAGCCGGGCGAAGCCCACCACGATCTCCCTGGCCCACAACGCCTGGATCTCGAACAGCGACCCGGCGTCCACGATCCCGCGCAGATACCGCCGCATGTCGAACGCCTGCCGCTCGCTGACCGGCACCATGGCCCGCAGGTCCACCGGCTCTGGCTCCCGCGCGGCGCCGCCCGGCGGCGGTTGCTGCCAGTTGCCGGGCAGGTACGACAGGAACGACCGGACTGCCGAGATGGCCTCCGTCTCGTCGGCTGCCAGGTAGTGCCCGACGCCGGAGACCGAGCAGTGCATCCGCGCACCGCCCATTTCTTCGAGGGTTGTCTGCTCGCTCACCACCATCTCGACCATCCGCGGGCTGCCGAGGTACATGGACGCGTTGCCGTCCACCATGGCGACGAAGTCACAGAACGCCGGGATGTAGGCGCCGCCCGCGGCGGACGGGCCGAACAGCGCGCACACCTGTGGGATCGACCCGGACGCCCGGACCTGAGTGTGGAAGATCTTGCCCGCGCCGCGGCGGCCAGGGAACATCTGAACCTGGTCGGTGATCCGCGCGCCGGCCGAGTCCACCAGGTAGATCATCGGCACGCCGGTGGCATACGCCTGCTCGATCACCCGGATGATCTTTTCCACCGTCCGGGCACCCCAGGAGCCCGCCTTCACCGTCGAGTCGTTGGCCATCACTGCGACCGGCCGCCCGTCGATCGTCGCCGTGCCCGTGATCACGCCGTCGGCGGGCAGCTCGCTCGCCAGCACGTTGGCAAACGCCCCGTCCTCGGTGACCGAGCCGGCGTCGGTCAGCAGCGCTATCCGCTCGCGGGCGAACAGCTTGCCCGCGGCCGCCGCCTGCTGGTGGTACCGCTCCGCGCCGCCGCGCGAGATCCTCGCTCTGATCTCAGCGAGGTCGGGATGACCTGCCGCGTCTGGCGGACGCGATCCGGCGGCCCCGGCTGGCCGGGCCTGCTCGCCGCCACCCGCCGCGGCTGCTTCCTCGGTAGCGCTCACGTTGGCGAGCGTACGTGAAGTGCGGCCGGGACGGCGGGAGCGGACCGCCGTCCCGGCGCACGCTGTGGCCCGGGACGGAGAGTCCTCGCTACGAAATATGCAGGCTGACGCCGAGCAGCAGGAGCGGCCAGAGGAAGACGGCCAGCAACGCAGTCAGCGCCAGTTTGAGCACGGCCACCGTGATGTAGGCGTGTGTCCAGGCGATGATGAGCCCGACGACGACCCAGATGATGAAGAGCCAGCTGTACTTGTGCCGAGCCATTGATTGTGACTCCGTTCCGCCGACCCGCTATCGGCAGCCGCTAAGTCACCGGGAGAACGCGAATCAAACATCGGTTGGCAGCCTGGGTGGGTGGGTCAGACCCCGATAACGCGGGAACGCGGGCCAGCTCGTAGCACCTGCGATGGCAGCACTCGGCCGATGATGCGCTCGGCGTCCGCCGCCGCGTCGATCATCGCGTCCAGGTCGATGCCGGTGTCGACACCCATGTCCTCGACCATGTGCACGAGCTCTTCGGTGGCGATGTTGCCGGTGGCGCCGGGCGCGTAGGGGCAGCCGCCGAGCCCGCCCACCGAGGCGTCGAAGTCGGCGACGCCCAGTTCGAGTGCGGCCAGCACGTTGGCGAGCCCGGTCCCCCGGGTGTTGTGAAAGTGCAGGTTCAGCGCCGTGTCCGGGTGCGCGGACCGGAATTCGCCGACCAGACGCTGCACCCGGCCGGGGGTTGCCATCCCGGTCGTGTCGCCAAACGAAACGCTGTCGGCCCCGTCGGCTACCGCCCGGCCAGCCACCGCGACGACCCGGTCGACCGGCACGTCGCCCTCGTACGGGCAGCCCCACGCGGTCGACACGATGACCTGGCAGGTAGCGCCGCGGTCATGGGCCAGCGTGATCACCTCGGCGATGTCATCCAGCGACGCCCCGGTGCTGCGGTTCACGTTCTTGCGGTTGTGCGTCTCCGATGCCGAGACCACCGCCTCGATCTCGGTCAGCCCGCTGTCCAGCGCCCGCACCGCGCCGCGCACGTTCGGCACCAGGGCTGAGTACCTGACCTGTCCTGATCGCCGGATACCCCGCCAGACCGCATCCGCGTCGGCCATCTGCGGGACGGCGTCCGGGCGGACGAACGACACTGCCTCGATCCGCTGCACGCCGGTAGCCGACAGGCGATCGATGAGCTCGATCTTCGCCTGGGTTGGAACCGGATCCTCGTTCTGCAGCCCGTCGCGGGGGCCGACCTCGCGGACCGATATCTGCCGGGGGAGATCTGCCACGCGCTCAGGGTAACCCTGCGGCGCGCCTACTGCTGTTCCCTGGCCAGCCGCACCTGCTCGTCCTCCACGAGCTGGAACAAGATGGACTGCACGCGCTGCACGCTCGGGATCTCGGTCAGCACCAGCTGGCCGTGCTCACCCGGTGACTCGACCACCAGGCGGCCGCAGCCAAGCAGCCGGTCCAGCGGCCCTTGGGCGAACGAGACGTCGCTGATGCGCGTTAGCGGGAAGTCCCGTCCGGTCCTGGTGATGATGCCCGCCCGCAGCCGCAGCCGGCGAGTCGTGAGCTCGTAGCTCGTGGTCTGCCAGCGCAGCAGCGGCACGGCTGTGAAGGCCCCGGCGATCGCGAGCGCCACCACGCCGATCGCCAGCCGCACCAGGGCCGCGTTGTGCATGGACGGGAGGAAGATCAGCACGATCAGCAGCGCGGCGATGGTTGCCGCCAGGATGAGCAGTGGCCGCAATATCGTCTTCCAGTGCGGGTGCAGCCTGAGGACCAGATGCTCGCCGTCGGCGAGGCCTGCCGCACTGGTCATAGGCCCCATCGTGGCACGTAGTGCGTCGTTACGCGCGCGGCTCGCCTCACCGGCACAACCGGTCACAGCATCGGCTATCAGGCAATACCGGCGGGTACGCGTGGCCTTTGCAGTTGCGCCGGCTACCGCACGTGGACGACGTCGCCGGCACTGACCGCGTGCACGCCGCCCGCTCTGACCAGCAGCCGCCCCACCGCGTCCACGCCGCCCGCGCGGCCGGCCAGCACGCTGCCCCCCGGCAGCTCAACCCGCACGTCCCGGCCGATTGTCGAGCACGCCTCCAGGTAGGCGGCCCGCAGCCCGGACGCGTCCGGGTCGCCCGGCGGCGGGCCGTGGCTCCAGCGGAGGTACCAGCGCTCGATCTCGCGGAGCACGGCGACCAGGATTGCCTGCCGGTCCAGCCCGGCCGCGCCCGCCAGCCACAGCGACGTGGCCTGGCCGGACGGCAGCTCATCGCGGGTGGCGCTCACGTTGAGACCAACGCCGAGGATCACCGCGTCGCCCGCCTGCTCGGCCAGGATGCCGGCCAGCTTGGCAGCGCTCGTGCCACCTTGGCGGGGCGCGCTGCCGGGTCCGGCCAGCACGTCGTTAGGCCACTTCAGGCTGACCTCGACGCCGGTGACAGCCCGCAGAGCGGTCGCCACCGCGACACCGGCCAGCAGCGGCAGCCACCCCCGGCGGGCCGACGGCACACCGGTAGGCCGCACCAGGACCGAGAACGTCAGCGCCGCACCCGGCTCGCTCTGCCATTTCCGGTCGAGCCGGCCCCGTCCGGCGGTCTGTTCCTCGGCGACGAGCACGTAGCCCGCCGCCGCACCAGTGCGAGCCGCGGCGAGCAGGTCGGCGTTGGTTGAGCCGGTCCGCGGCACCACCTCGACGGCGGTGTACAGCCGCGAGCCGGCCAGCACCGCCGATCGAACCGAAGATGGCGATAGCGGCCGCCGGACTGGTAGCTGCCGGGCGGGCGCGGGCGAATGCCCAGATCCCGAGCTGGTCATGGCCCCAGCCTGCCATCGCCGGACCCCGGCAGCGGCCGATCGGGTCCGGCCAGCCATGCCAGGACCACGCAGGCACCATGACCGTTCAACGCAGAGTTTCGAGCTGCTCACGCTGAGCAAGGTATTGGCTGACGACGCGGCCGCGCGGCCGGTGCAGCCGCGGGTCACGACCTGGCTGGGGCGCTGCGCTGACCGACCTCAAGGCACCATCGGATGACAGCGACCGACCCGGCGCGCCTGGTCCGGCTCAGCCTGGTCCGGCTCAGCCTGGTCCGGCTCGGACTGGCCCGGCGGCAGCAGCGCCGCCGGGCCAGCGATCGCAGCCGGGCAGCGCACCCGAGGACGTCGGTACCGCGCGAGCGGACCGGGCCACGGCCGTGCTCCGCCCGGCCACCGCCATCGCCGCCAGGCTGACGGCCGAACTTGCGCCACGAGCCCTGTGGCGCCGGCACCGTCTGTTCACCATCGCGGTGATCATCTCGCTGATCCCGCGCATCCTCGCTGCGCTGGCCTTCCGCCCGGCGCTGCTGACGGCGGACTCGTTCGTCTACATGCACGACTCCGTGCACAGCACGCTCGGCCTGATCCGGCCAGCCGGTTATCCGCGGTTCCTTGGCTTGTTGGGCTGGCTTCCGCAGCCGCTGCTGATGGTCACCACGCTGCAGCACCTGATGGGCATCGCGATTGCCGTCATCGTCTACGGCCTGCTCCGGCACTGGGGCCTGCCCGGCTGGGGTGCCTGCCTGGCGGCACTGCCCACGCTGTTCGACAGCCGTGAGATCGCGCTGGAGTCCTACATCCTGCCCGATACGCTGTATTGCCTGCTGGTGGTGTCGGCCACAGCACTGCTACTGAGCCGCCGCACGCCTCAGTGGTGGCAGTGCGCGGCTGCGGCCCTGCTGCTGGCTTATGCCGCCGTGACCCGCGGCAACGGCCTGCTGCTCGTCCTGGTCGTCGCGGTATTCCTGCTCGTGCGGCGGGTTGGCTGGAAGGCCATCACGACCGCAGCCGTGGCCTTCGCGGTCCCGGTCGGCGGGTACGCGCTCGCGTTCCACGCCGCCTACGGCAAGTTCGCTCTGACCGAATCCGACGGTGTCTTCCTGTGGTCTCGTACCACCTCGTTCGCGAACTGCGCGGTGATCAAACCGCCGGTCAAGCTGCGGCCGCTGTGCCCGAACCTGGAGAAGTCGGTCGCCCCGGCCAGGCCCGCGCCGGCGTGGTCCGTCAGCGCGCTGCTGCACGAGCCCGGCCCGAGCGACTACCTGTGGGCATCCGATGTCTGGTGGCGGCACGACACGCATCCCGGCATCAACGCCTACAACAACGCGCTGGCCCGGGAGTTCGCCGTCCGCGCAATCGAGGCCCAGCCGCTCGACTACGCCCGGGTCGTCGCCGAGAACATCCTGCTCACCTTCGTGGCCACCGACCGGCCGCAGGGAAACGCGTACATGACGTTCACTCCCGGGCCGCGGATCGCCAGCCTGCCGACGTACTACCAGCGCTATCTGCGCGAGTACGCGCACACCACCAGCAACACTCACGCGGTGCGCCCGTACTCATATTTCGTGTTCCTGTATCAGCAGCCGGTCGTCTTCCCCGGGCTGGCCTTCCTCATCGTCCTGCTCGCGGGCCTCGGTTTCGTGATCCGGGACTGGCGACTGTTCGGCGGCGTGCAACTGCTGCCCTGGGGGCTGGCCGCGATGAGCATCCTCACCCCGGCGCTCCTGACCCAGTCGCTGTACCGGTACACGATCATGGCGATCCCGCTCGCCTGCCTCGCTGCGGGCCTGGGCTTCGCGACTCGCCGGACCCGGCCGAGACCGGCTGCCACGGCAGCCGCGGTCGGCGTCGCCAGCCGGCCGGCGGCACAGCACCAGCAGCTGGCCGACGCCCAGTCCGGCCGGACGGCGGCAGGCCCAGCAGACGTCGAGGGCTAGTTCTGGCCTAACCTGTCCGGCATGGCCAACGACGTATCCGCGCCGGCCGGCGCCGCCGGGCCCGGCGACGCTCGCCCCGTCGGCGACGCTCCCCCCGCCGCCGACCAGCTGGACCTGCACACCACGGCGGGCAAGATAGCCGACCTGGACCGGCGCAGGTACGAGGCCGTGCACGCGGGTGCCACCCGCCAGGTCGAGCGGCAGCACGCCAAGGGAAAGATGACGGCGCGCGAGCGCATCGACGTCCTGCTCGACGCCGGCTCGTTCACCGAGTTCGACGAGCTAGCGCGGCATCGGGCCACGGACTTCGGCATGGCTGCCACCCGGCCCTACGGCGACGGGGTGGTGACCGGATACGGGACGATAGACGGCCGCCCGGTGGCCGTTTTCAGCCAGGACTTCACAGTCAACGGCGGGTCGCTCGGCGAGGTCTTCGGCGAGAAGATCGTCAAGGTGATGGACTACGCGCTGACGACCGGCTGCCCGGTCATCGGCATCAATGACAGCGGCGGTGCACGGATCCAGGAAGGCGTCGTGGCCCTCGGCCTGTACGGCGAGATCTTCTACCGGAATGTCATCTCCTCCGGCGTCATCCCGCAGATCTCGCTGATCATGGGGCCGTGCGCGGGCGGCGCCGTCTACTCTCCCGCCATCACCGACTTCACCCTGATGGTCGCCGGCACCTCCTACATGTTCATCACCGGCCCGGACGTGATCAAGACGGTGACCGGAGAGGAGGTCAGCCAGGAGGAACTCGGCGGCGCGCACGCGCACAACGTCAAGTCGGGCGTAGCGCACTATCAGGCCGTGGACGAGCAGGACTGCCTGGACTTCGCCCGGGAATTGCTGTCCTACTTGCCGTCGAACAACATGGACGAGCCGCCGGCCGGGCCGGCTGCCGCCGATCCGGCCGCGGTCCTGGAGCTCACCGCGGCAGACACTGAGCTCGACACGCTGATCCCCGACTCGCCGCGGCAGCCGTACGACATGCACGCGGTGATCCAGCACGCCCTCGATGACGGCGAGTTCCTGGAAATTCACGCCGGCTTCGCGCAGAACATCCTGGTTGGCTTCGGCCGCGTCGACGGGACGTCGGTCGGGGTCGTGGCCAACCAGCCCATGCACTCGGCGGGCACCCTTGACATCGACGCGTCCGAGAAGGCGGCAAGGTTCGTCCGCACCTGCGACGCTTTCGGCATTCCGGTGCTCACGTTCGTGGACGTGCCGGGCTTCCTGCCAGGCACCGGGCAGGAGTGGGGCGGCATCATCCGCAGGGGCGCAAAGCTGATCTACGCGTACGCCGAGGCGACAGTCCCGAAGGTCACCGTTATCACCCGCAAGGCCTACGGCGGCGCGTACGACGTGATGGGCTCCAAGCACCTCGGCGGCGACATCAACCTCGCCTGGCCCACGGCACAGATCGCGGTCATGGGCGCCGACGGCGCGGTCGACATCCTCTACCGGCGCGACCTTGCCGCCGAGACTGACCCGCAGCAGCGCGCGGCGATGCGCAGCCAGAAGATCGCTGAGTATGAGGACCGGCTGTTCAATCCCTACATGGCTGCCGAGCGCGGCTACGTGGATGCGGTTATCCGGCCGGCCGAGACTCGGTCCCAGGTGATCAGGGCACTGCGGGCGCTGCGTAACAAACGCCAGACGCTGCCGCCCAGGAAACACGGCAACATCCCGCTGTAGCAGGACTTTCCGCAGCGGCCAGGCCGATCAACCCGGCCCCATCCCGCCGGCCCCGCCCCGGGGAACGGGCAGACGCGAGGTGTCCGGCAGTGCCCGGGCAGGCGGAAGCCGTGAGCTGTGCCAGAACACCACAACGTGACCGTCCGCTCGCGCTGCGGTACCACTTCTGCTGCCTCTGCGCTCCGCTGAGCGATTAGAGTCGGGAGTGCTATGACGGAATCCGGCCAGCCGCTGCCAGTGCTGTCCCGCTACGCGATCATGGTCGACGTCGGATACATCTACGCGGCTGCTGGCGAACTGCTGTTCAGCGCCGCGTCGCGGCGCGAGTACCGGGTCGACGCCGACAAGCTGATCCAGGCTCTGATCCGGCACGCCGACGACCACGTCCAAGGCGAGTTGCTGCGGGTGTACTGGTACGACGCGGCGAGGGACCGGGTGCCGACGATCGACCAGCGGGTCATCGCGCAGATGCCGTGGGTGAAGCTGCGGCTGGGGAATCTGAACGCCCGCGGCCAGCAGAAGGGCGTCGATGCCCAGATCCGGGCTGACATGGAGGCGCTGGCCAGGCACCGCGCTATCACCGACGCGATCCTGGTCGCCGGGGACGAGGACATGGTGCCGGCGGTGGAGGCCGCCCAGGCCTACGGCGTCCGCATCCACCTGTGGGGGGTAGAGCCGCCATACGGCACAAACCAGGCGGAACGGCTGGTCTGGGAGTCGGACACGGTCGACGTGCTCGAGCGGTCCTTCGTCGAGCCCTACTTCACCCGTCAGCTGACTGAGGCGGCTCAGACCGGTGCGGTAGAGCCCGGCCAGGCCAAACTGACCCCGGCGGTACCGGCGCAGGCCGCGCAGGCAGCACCGTCGCCAGCCCAGTTGTTCGGAGAACGGCACCACCTGAGCCGGCCGTTTGCGAGGCCGCTGCCGGTTACGCACGTGTCGTCGGCCCGCCTCGGCCCAGACCGGGAGCGGGTCGAGGAGGCCGGAGAGCACGTGGCCCAGAAGTGGATTCTGACCCGGGGCGAGGACAACATCCGGGACCTGCTGCCCGGCCCGATCCTGCCGCCGGTCATCGACAAGGAGTTGCTCGTCGACGCGGAGAAGGAGCTAGGGCTGTCGCTGCGTGCCTATCAGGAGGCGCGGGAATGGCTACGCGATGCCTTCTGGGCTAGAGTGCATCGCCAGTTCGGCGTCGGGGTCGGCAAGTCGAAGGGCTGAGTGCTAGTGACCGAGTTGGAGTCGGACCGTCATGCCGGGCCGGTGCTCTCGGTCGTACGCGGCGAGCCGACGCCCGCGGAGCTAGCGGCGCTCGTTGTCGTCTTGGCCGGCCGGGCCGCGCAGCCAGCGATCCGTGTCAAGCTCTGGTCGGGCCGGCCGCAGTGGTCCGCGCCCGCTCGGCTGCTGCGGGCACCGGTGACGCGCGGCCCTGGCGCCTGGCGCGCTAGCGCCCTGCCTGGGTAGCTGCCCACGACGCGGAGCCCGGGCTCCGCCAGCCGGGGCAGCCCGGCACACCCAGGGCCGGCCCGCCGCCCCCCGGTCCACGGCGGACAACCCTCCCCTAGACTCCTCAGAGTCGAAATGGGAGAGACGTGCGCAAGGTCCTCATCGCCAACCGCGGCGAGATCGCCGTTCGCATCGCACGGGCGTGCCGCGACGCAGGGCTGATCAGCGTGGCGGTCTACGGCGAAGCGGACCTGGATGCGCTGCACGTGACGATGGCCGACGAGGCCTACGCTCTCGGCGGCCTGACGGCCGCGGAGAGCTACCTGGATATCGGCAAGATCCTCCAGGCCGCTGCTGACAGCGGTGCGGACGCGGTGCATCCCGGCTATGGCTTCCTGGCCGAGAACGCGGACTTCGCCCGCGCGGTCTCTGACGCGGGCCTGACCTGGATAGGTCCGCCGGCGGCGGCCATCGAGGCGCTCGGTGACAAGGTCCGGGCGCGGCATATCGCGCGCCAGGTCGGCGCGCCGCTCGCGGCTGGCACCGACGGGCCAGTCAGCGGGGCAGACGAAGCCGTAGCCTTCGCGGCCGAGCACGGGCTGCCCATCGCGATCAAGGCCGCCTTCGGCGGCGGCGGCCGCGGGCTGAAGGTCGCCCGCACCGCCGCGGAGATCCCGAGCCAGTACGAGTCGGCGGTCCGCGAGGCGGTGGCCGCCTTCGGCCGCGGCGAGTGCTTCGTCGAGCGCTACCTGGACAGGCCACGGCACGTGGAGACGCAGTGCCTCGCAGACCGCCATGGCAACGTCGTGATCGTGTCCACCAGGGACTGCTCGCTGCAGCGACGCCACCAGAAGCTGGTGGAGGAGGCGCCCGCCCCGTTCCTCACCGCAGCGCAGGACAAGCTGCTGCGCACGGCCTCGGCCGACATCCTGCGCGCGGCCGGTTACGTCGGCGCCGGGACGTGCGAGTTCCTCATCGGCCACGACGGGACGGTGTCGTTCCTCGAGGTGAACACGCGGCTTCAGGTGGAGCACCCGGTTACCGAGGAAGTGACCGGCGTCGACCTGGTGCGCGAGATGTTCCGCATCGCCGACGGCGAGCCGCTGAGCATCAGCGACCCCGAGATCCGCGGGCACTCGATCGAGTTT
>Ga0187814_10000054_pt1 | contig 25728 bp, 25 predicted proteins | sample NC_S_4_FD_132450 | JGI IMG/M metagenome (GOLD analysis project Ga0187814, IMG submission 132450) | Wetland sediment microbial communities from Neuse River Estuary, North Carolina, USA - ASW-S_4 | ecosystem: Environmental > Aquatic > Freshwater > Wetlands > Sediment | place: USA: North Carolina... | reverse complement strand
CCTGTCCAAGGATGCGCGCCGCCAGGACATCATCGACGGAGTACTCAGCGCCGCCCACGGCAATACCGTGGTTCCTGCCGAGTTGGCTGCCGGACTGGCCGCCGAGATCCGGCGCCGCGCCCACTAGATGGCGAGAGTAGACAGCGAGCAGGAAAGTCAACTCGAGATCGCGAGTGCGTCCCCCAGTCCGACCGGGCGTGATTCCAGCATCGTCTCGGTCGCCAGACGGGCGGTCTCGTCAGCGCGTCGGAGAGCCCTCGCGTGAGTCGGTGGCCCCGTCCACGATCCGGCTTGGACACCTTCAGCCTCCGTCGCGACGCGGTCAAGCCCTGGGCTCAACGGGCTGGTCCTCGGCCAAGATTCGAGGGCTGTCGATGATGATCCGCCGCCGCCGAAGGCCAGCTAAAGACGGCTCTTGATCGGCGAAACTGACAACTGTCGCTACTGCACGGCGGAAGCTGATCGTCAGCGGTCCTACCTCGGTATCCGCAATTTGTCCATCGACCTCGAGCCGTGCGCCGCCGTGCCCAGTCATGGTGTCGAGCTGGAGCTCGGAGTCAGCTCCGACGACAAGCGGCGGGCAAAAGCCGCCGTGGGTGGGCAGCGGCGTGAAGAGGTAGGCGTCTGTCGTGGCTGCGATGAGCGGACCGCCTGCCGCCAGTGCGTAGGCGCTCGAGCCGATTGGAGTGCTCACGATGCAGCCGTCACCCGCGAGCCGGGCGAACAGAATGCCGTCCACTCGCGCGGTCGCGCGTACCTGACCCACGCCCGCGCGAACGATCGCGATGTCGTTCAAGGCAAAGAGACCTGCTCCATCGCCGCGCGCGACCTCCAGTGCAGGGAGAGGGCGCGGCAACCAGTCGCGCTGGCTGAACCGGTCAAGCGCGTGCGTGACGCCGTCGGGAGGGACAGTCGTCAGAACCCCGAGGCTTCCGCACGCCACCCCCAACACAGGACGATCCGCCGCAGCCGCGGCGCGGATTGCCGCCAGCCCCGTTCCATCTCCGCCGATCGCCACGAGCAGGTCACATTCGCCGGTATTGCCGGGTTCGGCGACCTCTCGGTGTTGACTGGGGACCGGAACTTGGACCAAATCGACGCCGTGCCGGCGAGTCCACTCCCGCAGCGCGCCGAGTGGTCGATCGATGTCCCTACTGGGGTGAACGACCACCCCGACTCGCGCAATCGCCTCCTCTCCAGTGGCGACAAGAGACGCAATGCTGTCGTAACGCTCGGACATGACCGTGTCAGCTTGCACATTCTTCTCCATGGCGCAGGGCACCCAGCAACTAGCCCGCCCAGCTCCGCGGCGCGAAGGCGACGCCGTGCGAGATCACGTCGACGGCGATGGACTGTCTCTGGCGGTCCTCGGTCGCGCCGCGGAGCTTGGGCGTTGTTGGTTCACGGGTGTGAGAGAGTGGCGCCGTAACGGGGGAAGGCGGGGGGTTGGACGGTTCGATAGATCGACGTGGCTTCCTCGCCAGCTCTGGAGCGATGGGGCTTTCGCTTGTCTGTGGGAAGAGCACCCGGCGACTTGCCAGCGCGGCTGTCCGTAGCTCGGGGCCGCCGATCCGCGGGCAAGTGATCAGACGTGGCTCCCCGGGCTTCCTCACTGCCGCTGATGTGTACAGCAAGCGAATCTCTTGAGCGCAGATCGTGACCGGGGACGGGCGCCGCTACTTCAACTTCCCGCGGGCCATCGGGCGCTAGAGCGGGTCAGCACAAGCGGCGGCGGTTAGAGATTCGGCTCTCGTGCCCGCCTCGTCGCGGTCGAGCGAGTCGACGAGTTAGTCCGTTGGGAGCGGATGCTCAGCCGGCTTGGATCTAGGACGGCAGCCGGTAGCCGCGCTCGGCCTTCAGCACCTCGCCGCTCTTGGCCAGCTTGGACAGCGTCGTTGAAACTGTCCCGCGCGCCAGACCAGTGGCGGCGGCAACCTCACCCGCTGTCATCGCCTTGCCGTCGGACAGCGCCCCAAGCACGCGCGACTTGGTCGCGCCGGGTGCCGTGCGGCGCCGCGCGCGGCGCGCCGGTGCGCGGCGCTGCGGGGGGGAAGCGGGGCGCGGCCGCGCTGACGCTGCTGGCGACGGTGGCGTGGACCGGCCTCGGCGGTCGAGTGCGGTGAGCGCGCGGCGAAGCTTCTCGGCCTCAGCGAGCAGCTGGTCGAGCCGCTCCTGAATCTGCTTGCGAAGGTTGTCGATCAACTTGAAGGCTCCATGGCTCGTGGTCGCCTGACGATCCTACAGCCGCCCGCACCGGGGCGGCTGCCGCGTGGCGAGAACGGTCCTGCGCGCGGTCCGTAGCCGGCGCGAGGCGGACCGGGACTGTGGTCGGACCGGGACTGTGGTGTTCGCAGTTAGGAGAGACAACGCGAGGCTAGGAAGCGAAGGCCCTCGTTTACGAATGGCTGAGTCTCGTCACGGTCCTCCGGGCGACGGCGAGCACGAGTTGATCACATCCTCGATCCAGGCACGGGTATACGGGTCACGGGTCATTGACACGGACCGCGCGAGGTAGAGCTGAACGCGACAACCTCTGGAGGCGTCTGCCGCCGGCGTCGGTCAGCCTGGCGTCATCACCCTGATTGTGCGGCTGGTACGGATGCAGAAGCCGAGCTGTTCGTAGAGTCGAATCGCGTTGGTGTTGGTGGTGAGAACGTGAAGGAATGCGCGTTCGGAGCGACGCTGGATGCCGCAGCTGATCGCGCTGACGAGTCGTGACGCCAGCCCTTGACCACGATGGGTCGGCGCCGTGCAGACTGCGCTGACCTCTCGCCAGCCATCGAAGTGGATGCGCTCGCCTGCCATCGCGATGAGCACGCCGCCGCGACGGATCCCCACGTAGCTACCGAGCTCGATGGTCCGTTTTAGGAACGGACCCGGGTCGCTCTTGCGAACGAGCTCGAGCATCTCCGGCACGTCTGCCGGACCGAGCGAGATCGCCTCCGGGTCATCGATTCCGCTGACGTGGTCTTCGACCATCTGCAGGACTTCGAACTCGCGGACCGCCTTCCAGTGGTCCGGCGTCTCGACCCCGGTGCGAAGGACCGCCGCGTAGGTGCCAGGGGGAACCAGGTGGGTGGCATCGACCCAGTCTTTCGCTGAAGGCTCGGAAGGCAGAGCGAAGAACGGGGCAACGTCAGCCGGATACCGAAGCGCCTGACCCCGGATCTGGGCGAATCGCGAATGCGGGCCTGTCAGCGCGGCGTACACCGGGTTGTCGAGACGGACGTCGTCAGTCGAATGCATCAACAACGTGGGCAGCACCCAAGCAAGCGCGCGCCGGTGTGACCGCGTTGCTCAAGGATCGAAGGGGAAGCGTTGATCGCGGCCGAGGGTCTGCGAGCCCATGCTGGCGCCAGGGGCCAGCCGCACGCGCTCCTCACCATACATTCGGTCCGCGAATGCGCCCGCTGGGTGGGCGCGCAGGCGGCGTATCTCGCGGGCTGCTGCATCTGGCATCGCCTCGGGCGGCGGCAGCGGCGAGCCGTAGCGGGCGGGGAGCAGCACCGGCGCGGCGAGTGCGGCAAACGTGAGATCGGCGGCCGTAAAGCGGTCGCCGAGTAGAAAGCGGTGCCCGTCGGATAAGCGCCCGGCGATCTCGTCAAACACGAGGTCGACGCGGTCCAGCGCGGCGCCAGCCGCAGCCGCATCAATGCCGAGGTGGTGGCGGATCGCCCCGTCTATGACGCGCCCGGCGACGCGGAATACGCCGCGCTCCCAGAGCGGGACCCCGGCCAGCGCCCATTGCCGCATCTCGTTCATCACCGGGAGCGTCTCGTAATACATCCAGAGCCGGCCATCGGGGCCAAGGCCCTCATCGAGCCACGACTCCAACGCGGCCGCCTGTGCACCGAGATCGCCGGCTGGATACAGCCGCCGCTCGGGCGCGACTCGGGTGTCGGCCCATCGCAGAATGTCCTCCGATTCGGCCAGCACCTCGTCCGCGTCGGTCACCAAGACCGGCACCGTGCTCCCTCCTCCGGCGAGCCGCGCGGCGAAGACATGGATGACCTGCACGTGCGGCTGCTCGACGTAGTCGGCCCCAGCCCGGTCCAGTGCCCAGCGAGCCTTCTCGCAAAAGTGGCTGATCGGGATTGTCACTAGACGCGCGGCCACGCCGCGAGTCTCGCAGACCGACTCAGGTCGCTCTCGTGATCAGTTCTTTCACAGCGTGTTGACCGCTGGTAGCTTGCGGCGCCCATGCCGCTGGCTGCACGGAGTAGCGCTGATCTCGTCGGCCGGCGGGGCGATGAGGGAGGGTCGGCGTTCTCGTGGCTCATCGTGGCGTTGTTGGTTGTTGCTGGACTGGTTGAGTTCGGTCTGCTGGCGGCGTGGCAGCGCAATGGCTACTGGGACTTCTCCGACGGGGATTCTGCGGAGAGCGCTCGGGAGCTTCTTCACGGTCTTGCTCCCTACCGGGATTTCGCCGCTGCGCAGCCACCGCCTGTGTATCTGGTCGGGGCGCTGCTGCTGGCCCTGCACGACGGGCTGGCATCGCTGCGTGCTGGTTTGGGGGTGGTTGATTTGGCGACCGCTGCGCTGGTGGGCGTCTGTGTGTGGCGGTTGAGCGGGCGTCGGTGGATCGCGGTAGCCGCGGCTGGCGTCGCGCCGCTGTTGCCGATCTCTTTGCATGAGCATGCACAACTCACGCCTGAGACGTTGGCTGCACCGCTGCTGCTGGCGGGCGCGCTGTGGTGCGCGCGTCCAGCTCGCAGTGTGGTTGGAGGGGTGTTGCTCGCTCTGGCCGCTGCGTGCAAGGTCGCGTTCGTGATCCCGGCGCTCGCGATCGCGCTCGCCTCGTGCGCTCGTCGACGGGCGCTCTCCGCATTGGTCGCGGCTGGCGTTCTATTGGGGGGCCTGTCGGTGGCGGTGTTTGGCACCGGTGTGTGGCGCGAGGCGGTCGAGGCGCAGGCGCAGGTCGGACGGACATCGCTGCACTCGGCGGGCGGGCTGCTGGCACAAGGCGCTTGGTCCGAGCTGGTGCTGGTGATCGGCGCTGCGGCTGCGGTACTGCTTGGCCGGAGCGGCGCAGAAGAGGTGCGTGAACCTGCGCTCCTGCGAACGCTCGCCGCCGCGGCTGGCGCAGGCCTCGTGCTCGCGCTGACGGTGTTCAAGCGCGGCTCCTACATCAACGTGCTGGTGGTGGCCGAGCCTCCGCTTCTCTCGCTCGCCGCGTGTGGCGCGGCGTGGTCCTGGCACCGCTGGCGTCTGTGGCGCCCGCTCGTTGCGGCGCTCGGAGTGTTGTTAGCGGTGCAGTCGATCTCGCTCTTGAGCAGCCCGGGAAATCCCTGGGCTGCGAAGAGGCCGGGGGCTCAGTCCGGTCTTGCGTGGTCGGCGAGTCCTGCGACAGTCGACCGGGAGGTCTCGGCAGCACGGGGATGTCCGAGCAGCCTGGCGTACTCCGGAGATCCGTACGTGGCGTTCCTCGCAGCGCGCCGGATGCCCGGCGACCAGCCGGATCCGTTCATGCTCGAGTACGCGCGTGCGGACGCGGGCTTTGCCAGACAAGCGGCCAGAGACCAGCCGCGCTGCCCGTAGCAGCAGGCTGGAGCTGCCGCGGTTGGGCTCGCTCAGGGGCGAAGGGAAGCGCCACGTCGCATGACGTTGCCGGCGCGATCCCCACTTTGGGTCGCGCGCAGGGCTCGTTCCCAGCCGCTCGTGGGATCATCAGTTCCCAGACGAGAGCGACTGCTCTCGCGCCGTTTGGCCTTATTCGTGGGGAGCTATCGTCCGGGCGCATGGCGTTGCCGAAGGCGATCCGGTCCCGGATGCCCGGGTGGATGCGCGACAATCCTGGGCTGCGGGCGATCACGCTTGCGAGCGGCCTAATCCCGCCGCGGCCGATGCACACGGCGGCCGAGGCCGAGCTGCTCGGTCGCCTGGCGACCGGTGCCCGATGTGTTGTCGAGATCGGCGTGTACGAGGGCTCATCGGCGTTCGTCTTCTGCGACGCGCTCACGCCCGTAGCGCAGCTTCATCTAATTGACCCATTCGTGGACGAGAGCGGCTGGGCGTTGCGCCCGGGCTGGCACGCCACACCGACCGCCACCCGCCTCGCCGTCCGGCGTCGGGTCCGCAGCGGCGGCCCGAACATCTGCTGGCACATTGCGCGCAGCCAGGACGTCGGCCGCGAGTGGCGTGGTCCCGCGATCGACCTCGTCTTCATCGACGGCGACCATAGCCCGCAGGGGTGCCGTGAGGACTGGGAGGTTTGGCATCCACACGTGCGTCCCGGCGGCGCGGTCGCCTTCCACGACGCTCGGCTCGGCTCACCTGACGGAACCGGTAGTCCGGGACCGACGTCCGTCGTAGCCGAGCTGTTCCGCGAAGCAGGCTCTCCGGACGGTTGGCGCTTGGCCGAGGAGGTCGACACGCTAGTCCTCGTGCGGCGATCAGGCGCCTGACGACAGTCGCCACAGGAGCGGTGGACCCACCACCTGCCCCCAAGTCAGCCTGGACGTCGCGGGGCTTCTGGGTTCCTCCGACCAAGCGTCAGTGGGCGGGCGCCGGGTGGGCCGCCTTGCGAGCAGCGCCGAGGAGTAGGAGGCTATGGAGATGGCTGCTCTGAAGATTGTCGGGCTCGGGGGTTCACTTCGAGCGTCTTCGCATAGTCGGGCCGCGCTTGCGGTTGCGCTGGATGGTGCGGCTACAGCCGGAGCAACGGTCGAGCTGCTCGACCTCCGGCGACTCGACCTGCCGATGTTCAACCCCGAGCAGGAGGCCGACGCGCCCGCGATCGTCCGGACGATGGTCGAGACCTGTTATGGGGCGGACGGGATGCTGTGGAGCAGCCCGATGTACAACGGATCGGTGTCGGGTTCGTTCAAGAACGCGATCGACTGGCTGCACGTGCTCGGGTCGCGCGAGCCGGCATACCTCCATGACGAGGTTGTCGGCCTGATCAGCGCCGCGGGAGGAACGCAGGGGCTCCAAGTCATCAACACGATGGACTTTTCGGCGCGCGCGCTCCGTGCGTGGGCGGTGCCCTACGTGGTCCCCGTGTCGGGAGCGACCGCTGTTTTTGGGGACTCCGGCGCAGTCCAAGACGAGATGATCGAGCTGCAACTGCGCACGCTCGGCGCGGAGGTGGTGCGCGTCGCCGAGCGCTTCGCGCACGATCCCACGCTTCACCGACAGGCTGAGTGTCAATGCGCGGCCGAACGCGTCGCCCAGGCTGGCTGACGCCGCGGCTTGTCGGAAGGCTGGCCGCGGAAGACGGGGCGGATGCCGACCGAAGAGAGCTGGCCAAGTGGCAGCGCGTTATCCCGATCATGAACGAGATACTCAAGGCAAGGGCCTCGTTAAGGTCGCCGAGGACACGTGAAGCGTCAGGCGAGGCGCCGTTGGCGATCTGCGAGCCGGCGAGCGGCGCTCGCCGTGGCTGCTGCCGGCGTGCTCGCCGCGGCTGCGGGCTGTGGCTCGGCTGCGCGGCACCCGCCGCCGCGGGTCGCGGCGAGCCCAGCCGGCGTCTGGACGCCAGCCCCGCCGGCTGGCGTCCGGGAGGTTCCGGTCGGAGTTGGGTCTCCGCCGCTGAAGGGAACGCTTACCCTGCCCGGCGGCAAAGGACCCTTCCCCGCTGTTGTCCTCGTCTCCAGCGGGACCGCGACTACCAGGTCACGGTGGCGAACGACCTCGACGTGTGGCTCAAGGGACTAGCCGGGCGCCGAGGCGTGACCGTCGTTCAGTTCCCGAACGCCGACCACCTCTTCCTTGACGGCGCCGGGCCACCCACGCCGCTCGACTACCAGAAGCCGACACACGTCGACCCGAAGGTGATCGTGACCATCGCCGCCTGGGTCGACACGGTCAAGACCTTGGACTTCACAAGGCTGTGGGTGTAGGGTCGCGTCGAAATGGTTGTGTGGGGCGAGCTTGCGTTCGTGGGCTTTGCGGGCTGAGGAGAGCACTGCTGGCAGGTCGCCCGCCGCGGTAAGGGACGGCGGTGAGCGGGAGGTGCCCGCATCCGACGCCGTGATCGAGGTGTCCGGATTGCGCATGTCCTACGACGGCCTTGAGGCGGTGCGCGGCGTCGACCTCCGAGTTCGCCACGGGGAGATCTTCACGTTTCTCGGCCCCAACGGGGCGGGGAAGACGACGACGGTTGAGATCCTCGAGGGCCATCGCAAGCGAACCGCCGGCGAGGTTCGGGTGCTCGGTGTTGACCCAGCACACGCTGACCGTCGGTGGCGGGCACGGGTTGGCGTGGTGCTCCAATCATCGCGGGTCGAACAGGACCTGACCGTGCGCGAGTGCCTCGAGTTGTACGCCGGTTACTACCCGTCCCCGCGACCGGTGGAAGAGGTGATCAAGCTCGTCGGGCTGAAGAACAAGTCCGAGTCCCGCGGCAAGCAGTTGTCGGGTGGCCAGCAGCGGCGGATGGACGTCGCACTGGCCTTGATAGGGGACCCCGAGGTTGTCTTCCTTGACGAGCCGACGACCGGGTTTGATCCGTCCGCGCGGCGGGCTGCGTGGGAGATGATCGACGGCCTGCGCGAGCTCGGAAAGACGATCTTCCTTACCACGCACTACATGGATGAGGCCGAGGCGCTTGCTGACTGGATCGCTGTCCTGAACGCGGGGGTGATCGTCGCCGAGGGGACGCCCAGCACGCTCGGAGGCCGCGACCGGGACCCATATGAGATCTCGTTCACGCTGCCGGAAGGGGTCACGATCGACGAGCTTCCCGTCCCACGCGCCTCCGTGCGTGAGCTCGATCGGTCGCGGCGGGTGGTGATTGAGACACGGCAGGTGATGGCGACGCTGCACTCGCTGTCAGGCTGGGCGATCGATCGCACCTTCGAGGTCCCGGACCTGCAGGTGCACCGTCCGACGCTGGAAGACATCTATCTCACGCTGACGGAGCCGCCCAAGTGAACGACGTAGCGCTAGTCGCCCATCAGTTGCGCTACGACCTGCTCGTCAACTGGCGCAATCCGCAGAGCCGTTTCTTCACCATCGTGCTGCCTGTGATCTTCCTGGTCCTGCTCACGTCGTTGTTCGGGAATCACTACACGCGCGTGGACGGGTCCCTGATCAAGAACTCCACCTTCTATGTACCGGGGATTTCGACGCTCGGAGTCGTCGCCGTATCGTTCGTGAACCTCGTGATCACGATCGTCGCGTTGCGTGAGAGCGGCGTGCTCAAGCGCCGGCGCTCGACGCCGGTTCCAGCGTGGGTGCTGATCGCGAGTCGCGCCCTCACGGCCGTGATCCTCTCGATCGTGGTGGTGTTCGTGCTCATCGCGATCGGCCGGGTCCTGTACGGGGTGCACATTCCGAGCGGGACGCTTCCGGCATTCGTGCTCGGCGTGTTCGTCGGCGCCGCGTGCTTCTGCTGCCTGTCGTTCGCCGTGGCGAGCTTCATTCGCAACGAGGACTCAGCGCAGCCGATCATCCAGGCGATCGTGCTGCCGCTGTACTTCATCTCGGGTGTCTTCGTCCCGAAGGCGCAGCTCTCCAGCACGCTGCGAGACATCGCGAGCGTGTTCCCCATCAGCCACCTCGACAACATCTTCTTCAAGGCGTTCAACCCCGCCACCAGGGGCGTGGGGATCGCCGGACACGACCTCCTGATCCTCGCGATCTGGGGTCTGGGCGGGCTGCTCGTGGCGCTATGGCGCTTCTCCTGGTCCCCACTAGCCGCCGACTAGCGAGGCCACCCGGACCGAGAGCTCCCGCAGATATCGAATCGGAAAGGACGAAGATGGCCAGCACCTTCAGTATCGAGCTCTCGATGCGGGAAGCGCCCGCCGAGGCACAGGCGCGCGCCGCGACCGCGCTGACCGAGCCGGCGCGACGGGTCGGCCTTCGCCTGACGACACGTGGCGCAGGCGAGCTCGGCTACAAGCCGCGCATAGGGTGGCCCCTTCTGGTCACGCTCTGGCATAGCCTCAGCGGCGAGCACATGACCGTGAAGTTCGAGCCCGGCGCCGAGGGCGGGACGCGCGTTGCGATCAGCGGGAAGGTCGCGGGCGGCAACCACGGACTTGCGGCCGACCCCGAGCACTGGTCGGAAGCTCTTGGCGCCGCGACAGCTGTGTGAGGTCGGACCGATCGGATACTTCGAGCCCGGGCTTGTCGGATGCCTGGCCACGGTCTTTACCTCGATCGGTCGCCGGTCAGGCACACCAAGCCTGGGAGGATGGCGCCATGACCAAGTTCGAAGGCTTCGGGCCCGAAGTACACACGTGGTTCAAGGGTCTTGAAGCAGACAACAGCAGCGAGTACTTCGCCGCCAACCGGGCCTTCTTCGAGGAGTCGATCCGAGGCCAAATGGAGGCGCTGCTTACCGAGCTCAGCGACAAGTTCGGCGGAGAGGTCAAGATGTTCCGTCAAAACCGGGATGTCCGCTTCTCGGCCGACAAGTCGCCCTACAAGACCAACACATACGGGGTCCTGCACGGGTCCGCCATGGCCGCCGAAGGCCTGTACGCGTCGATCGCAGCGAACGGCCTCGTCGCGGGCAGCGGCTACCACATCATGGCCCGCGACCAGCTCGACCGTTACCGTGAGGAGGTCGCCGACGCCAAGCACGGGCCTGAGCTGACGAAGCTCGTCGCCAAGGCCCAGAAGGCGGGCCTGGAGCTTTGGGGCGAGAGCCTCACGACCGCCCCGCGCGGATATCCGAAGAACCACGAACGGGTCGAGCTGCTGCGCCGCAAGAGCCTGTCGCTGGGCGCGACGCTGAAGTCCAAGCGCGGCATCAGCCGCACCGACGTGCTGCAGTTCGTGACCAAAACGTGGCGCTCGGCGGCGCCCGTGACCGGCTGGCTCGACGAGCACGTCGGCGCGAGCGCGATACCGATGGACCGGCCGCGGCGCGGACGCTGACCGCGGTCAGAAGCGCCAGACCAGGCCCGCTAACTGACCGCGGTCGGAAGCGCCAGCACAGGCCCGCCACTTGACGGCCGGCGACGCGCGAGCGCCGGTCGCGTCAGATCAATTGATTCTGGCGGTCACGCCGAGAGCGTTTGGATCGCCTGGCCGATCAGCACGAAGCCGAAGACGGTGAGTAGGGCCGCCATCACGGTCGCATTGTTGTGCTGCAGCGACGCTTACCAGGAGTCGAGCGTCCGCGCTGCGCTCGCGCCACCGAGCAGGTAGTACATGGCCTCTCGTCCGCGAAATGCCTATCGGGCATCCCTCGGGCCAACGCCGGCCCTGCGACCGCGGCGCGCGAAGAAATCGGCTTCGGCCTGGCCTAGCGGCGTCGCGGGCATCTCGCCGTGCAGGTACTCGGCAGCGATCGCGCCCCAGTCCGCGCCAGCCCGGAGTTGCTGCAGAACGACGGCGACGATGGCGTGCATCCGCCGGATCAGGATCGAGTCGGGCGGCACCGTGAACTGGTTGACCTGCGTCTTCATTGCGGCCCGCTCGTCGCGGTCGGGACGCTCACGGTCCCGGTCGTCTCTCGCGTGGTTCGGCGAGAAGCGATGCCCGCCCGGCACGGCATACCATTTGATCGCCCGCCGCATCAGCCTCAGCGCGAAGTCGGCCTCGACGGCGTCCGCCCGACTGGTGGGCAGATAACCCGCAGCGACCAGGCCGGCCTTCAGGCCGGCTGCGTCCCTGTGGCGGACCGCGAGAGCGATCGCCCGCTCTCCGGCCACGCGGCGTGCATCGACGTCGCGAAGCAAGCCGAAGTCCAGAAAACCGACCTGGCCGTCGGGGCGCAAAAGATAGTTTCCGGGGTGAGGGTCCCCGAGGGCGATCTGGTCGCGATAGAGCAGACCGAAATAGAACCGGAAGACGATCTCGCCGTAACGGTCCCGCTGCGCCTCGTCGGCTCGGCGCACAGCCTCGAAGCGTGTCCCCTCGACGTACTCGGACACCAGTACGCGCCGGGTGGAGAGATCCATGTGGACGCGGGGCACATGTACGAACGGGTGCCCGCGCATCAGCCGCTCGACGCGCCGCTGGTTCTGGGCCTCGAACTCGTAGTCGAGCTCCTCGCCGATCCGCTCGCGCATCTCGGCAGCCAGCGCCTTGGCATCCAATCCCGGGGCGAGCCGCTTGACGAGGGGCACGAGCAACATCGCGTTGCGCAGGTCGGCCTCGACCCCCTCCGCAACCCCGGGATACTGGATCTTGGCGACCACATCGTCGCCGTCGATGGTCGTGGCGCGGTGGACTTGGCCGATCGAGGCTGCGGCAAATGCTCGCTCGTCGAAGTCTGAGAACACGCGCTGCAGCGGCAGACCGAACTCCTGGCGCACGAGCTTCTCCAGGCGTGCGAACGGCATCGGCGGGACATCGTCGCGCAGCGTGGCGAGCGTTCGTTGCAGCTCGTCCCGCTGCTCCTCCGCAAGGCCGTCGAACTCGACCATCGAGATCATCTGACCGACCTTCATCGCCGCGCCCCGCATCTGCCCGAGCTGCTCGACCAGTTGGCGCACGAGCGCCTCGGTGCGCTCGTTCTCGGCTTCTGCGGCCCGCTCAGGGGTTCGGACCCGATTGGCGGCTCGCATCCCGGCCCACCGCACGCCCTGACCGGTCACCAGGCCGCCGACCCGCGCCGTCCGCGCGACCCGACCGGTCGGCAGCTTTCCCGCCTCGGGGAGCGGGTCGTCGCCCGGCGCACTGCTCATCAACCGAGCCTAGCGAGACTGTTTGCTACGCCTCGTATTCGTCGTGACGGGTCGCGCGGGCCTCGTCCGTGCGTCCGCTGGGCACGAAGTCAAGCAGCTGGTAGTAGTAGGGCGCCAGTTGTGGGCCGTCGGGCGCATGGCTGGCGTAGGTTTGATGGACGACGCCGTCCTCGAGCGCGAACGCGGCCCAGCCCGGCCCCTCGCGCAGACCGGACCGTAGGTCGGTTCCAACCGCCACGCTCCATTCCTGGAGCCAGTCAGGGGCTTCGTTGACCAGCTTCGCGTAGGAGTCGGTTGCCATCTGCTCCTCATCCAGTGCGAAGCCGAAGTCGAAGTGGTAGTCGCTGTTGGCCGAGGAGACCCAAGGGAACCTCCAGCCCATTCGTCGCTTGTACGCTTGGAGCTTCTCGAGCGGGGCACGGGAGATACAGACAAGCGTCACGTCCCGGTGGTTGAGGTGAATCACGCCGCCGTCGAGATTGTCGGCGAGATTCGAGCAGCCTGGGCACGCCCCTGTATACGTGGGGCCGAACATGATGTGGTATGCGAGCAGCTGCGAGCGGCCGTCGAACAGCTCCCGCAGCGTCTTCGGTCCCTCGTCGGTTGCGAACGTGTACTCCTTCTCGACCGGCACCCACGGCAGCGCTTGTCGCTGTCGAGCAAGCTCCCTGGTGCGTTGCGCCAGCGCCTTCTCCGCCTCTAGCAGCTCGTTCCGAGCGGTCTGCCACTCCTCCCGCGTCCCAGTTCTGTGCTCCGTCATCGGTCTGCCTCCGTAGTCGCTGTAGGTCTTCTTACAACAGACGCGCTGAGGAGCAACAGCTCATCGCTGAACGCGAGCGGTCCGTAGTTTCCCGGTGAGTGCGGGTGCGCGTTACGGTTTGTCCGGGGCGCGTCCACGCCTATCTTGGCGGAGCGGGCGGGCACATACGAACGGTCGAGGAGCGGGAGTCATATGGACACCAGAACCCCAACGCGCTGGCAGCGGCACGCCACGGCCGCGATCGCCTGCTGGACTGTCTTGGCCGCCACCGTCCTTGCTTGCGCAGCGTCGGCACGCGGCGCCACCGCGAGTGCGACGAGGACATGCTCCTCTGCCAACACCGAAGTGTGGCTCGGTCTGGGCCTGGGCGGCGGGACGGCGGGCACCTACTACTACCCGCTGGAGTTCAGCAACGTTGGACATCGCTCGTGCACGCTGTACGGCTACCCCGGCGTCTCTGCCTACCATGGCGCCTTGAAGCAGATCGGCCCGGCCGCGGGGCGCTACCTGGGGGCTCACGTGACGGTCACGCTGCGGCCCGGCGCGACCGCGCACGCGCTCCTCGGAGTCCATGACTGGGGCGCCATCTGCTCGAGGTCGGTCACCGCCGACGGGCTGAAGGTCTACGCGCCCGGCCAGAGCCTCGCCCAAGAGATTCCCTTTCCGTTCGGTGCCTGTGCGCACCAGAGCGTCCTCTCCGTGGGACCGGTGCGCGCCGGCGTGGGCATCCCGGGATACACGACGTCGTAGCCGTACGGACCGTCCCTGAGGTCGACCCAGTTCAGCGATCGCGCGAATGCGCTGGTGACCGGCGCCTGGGTAGCCTCAGCGCGGCGGGCAAGGCCATGGCAAGTCTCAGGTCCCCGCGGGGCTTGAGCTTGCCTGTGATCAAGAGTCGCTCCGCGCCGGCAGTACCGCCGACCAGACGCAGGAACGCCACGGGTTCAAGCTCAAGCGTCAACGCCGGCCTGCGTCCGCCGGTCCTTGATTTCCTGCACCGGCCGTCGCTGAGCGCGAGCTGGTAACGATCGGTCCTGCCGTCGCGTCGGCCAGTGATCCTGAACTCCACGACCGCGTTGAGGCGCGGATCAGGCCGTGCGCGCTGACAGATCGTGCGGAAGATCTGCCACAGAAGGACGCCGCGAAGCCAGCTGCGCATGACCGATTGCAGCCTTTGGTCTGTCGCCCTCCTCACCCACCAAGCAAGTGCCTCGGCTTTGAGGTCAGCAAACCAGGGCTTGCGAGGGCGGGGCTCGACGGTTCCCACCGACATATCTTCGATCCGCCGGGGATCGTTCGCTCCCGATCTAGCCCTCAGGCGCAGACCCTCAGGCGCAGACGATCCCATTCAATGGAACGAGGAGATGGTCTTCCCTCGCCAGCGCCTAGGTGGGACGATGGGCTGGGCTCAGCAATCGTTTCAAAGGAGGTGCTCCATGCCGGATCAGAGCTGGACCGTGAATGTCTCGTTCACAGAGGATGCTGATCGCACGCGGGCCGATGCGGTCCTCGAACTTGCGAGTCAGAGATTCCACGGCTTCGGACAAGCAAAGCGTGCGCCTGAGGATCCAAGCGTCCCGGTAATCGGTCAGGACCTGGCCGCTGCGCGGGCGCTCTCGGATCTCTCGCACCAATTGCTCGAGACAGCTGCCGAGCGAATCGAGTCCTTCGAGGGACATCCGGTCAAACTGCACGGCTGACTCACCCCCCGCGGGCCCGCGAAACGACATGTGACATCGCTGCAAGTAGCGCGTCACGCAATTCCCGAGCCGCTGAAGGCGGGGGGAGCTGCTGTGTTTGCTTGCGCCGAGGCGATCTGGGACAAGAGTTCGGGCGGGCTGGTGTCGGGAAGCACTCGCAGCCGCGGCAGGCGGAAGCGATCCTGCTGCGGACTCGCCCAGCCTGGAATTTCAGTGGTCGCGCCGACGAATCCAGCCGCACGGACAGCGGCGATCACCGTCGCGTCATAGTGGCCAAACGGGTAGCTGAACCAATTCACGGGGACCCCGTAGCGGGTATGCAATAACTGTCGCGCGGTGGCGACCTCGTAGGCGAGCTGCCCAGAGCCAAGCGTGATCAGGTCGGCATGGCTCATCCCCTGGGTATCGAGCTCCCAGCCTGCCGCGATCAAGCCGCGAATCTGCGAGTCGGTCAAGCCTCCTTCGGAGGGCGGCAGGCCGTCGACCTGAAGGTTCTCGACCCCCACCCAGCCAAGCCGCTTAAGGATCGGTGCGGCGTTCGTGTACTGCGAAGCGTAGCCGCTGTCGAAGCTGATCACGATCGGCTTCCCGGGTCCGAGCGCCACCCCCCGCGTCCAGAAGGCCTCAAGTTGGTCGAGCGTCACCGCATGCCAACCGTTGGCCTTGAGCGCGTCCATCTGGCTTGAAAACACGTCGGCTGGTACGTACAGGGCCGGAACCGCTGCGCTCTGAGGCGGGGCCACGTTGATCACGTGATACTCGAGGATCGGCACCGCCCCAAGGCCGGACTGACCGGTGCCTTGCGAGACCGGTGGCGCCGAGTGCTTGGCGGAGACTGTCAACCTTTGTCTCGAGGCGCGGGAGCCTGACCCGATCGTCGACCCAAGCACAAGCGCAGCAACGACCGCCCCGACCAGAACCAGTGAACCAAGCGCGGCAAAACGCTCGCGCCTCGCTCGCACTTGACGCTCGCGCGCCTGGTCGATGCGACGGTCCTGCGCGTCCCGATGACTCACCCCGGGTGACGTTACACGCTGCTGGCGTCATCGAGCCGGGACCGGCGATGGCGATGCTCTTTGCCGTCGCGTCGCTCGGCGAGCTGGTTGCGAAGCGGGGTCCGCGGACCTCGACCAGCGGGGCCGGTAGCGGCGATGGTGTGCCGGCGCTCCGCGACGCCCACGGAGCGTGCTCCGGTCCTTCCCCTCCGCGATCCTAGTCACGATGGGCTCTACGGTCGCTTGGCCAGCCTCGGCGGGGGCACTGCGCGCGGTCCAAAAGGAGTTGGCCGAGGAGCGCCCGCCAGCCTGGCGCGCGCCGGCAGCGGCTTACTCAACCGGTGGTTGTTTCGTCTGCTTCACGCGCGGGATTGGCGGGCGCGGCGTGCCCGGTGAGCCCGGTTGGGCCGGTGCAGCGCTCGCCCTGGGAGCGCGAATCTTGAGCAGCGCTGTCATCCAGGGCCGAGCCGGAGCTTCGTACGACCCGGGGCTGCTCGCGTTGCGCGAGGGGCCGCTGCTCGAAGCCGCGGTAAGGGCACTGCCGCGGATGCCCGACGTGCTGTTGGTCAATGCCACGGGAAGGGATCACCCGCGCCGCGCGGGACTGGCCCTTCATCTCGGTGCGGTCCTAGAGCTGCCGACCATTGGCGTCACCCACAGACCCTTGGTCGCGCGGGGGGAGTGGCCTTCCGATCAGGCAGGGGCGTGCAGTGCGCTGCTGATTGGCGAGGAACAGGTTGGGTGCTGGGTTGCGGACCCGTCGTCACACCCGGCCGTTGGCGGTGCACCCGGGCTGGCGCACCGGTCTGGACACGGCCTGTGCCGTTGTGCTCGCCGCCAGCGGCCGCGTGCGAGCGCCCGAGCCATTACGGGAGGCACGGCGGGTCGCCCGACGCGCTCGCGCGGGCGTGTAGCTCAGCAGCCGAGCAAAGCCGGCACGTCGGCGATCGAGTCGACCACCGCGGTCGGCTTGATTGCTGACTCGCGCACGCTGTCCTCGCGATACTTGCCGGTGCGAACGAGGATTGCGGCAAGTCCTGCCCGAAGGGCTCCACCGATGTCTGACTCGATGTCATCGCCGACCATCGCCGCGGCGTCCGCACTTACTCCGACGTCGGCGAGCGCCTGTTCGAAGAATCCGCCGGCGGGCTTGCCGACCACGTACGCCTCGCGGTTGGTGGCGAACTCGATCGCCGCGACGAACGGTCCGACATCGAGCGATAGCCCGTCGCCACGCATCCAATAGCGGTTCTTCTGCAATGCGATCAACTCGGCACCGTCCATCACCTGGCGGAAGGCGTGGTTGAGCACGTCGTAGCCAAACGCCGGCCCCAAGTCGCCGATGATCACCGCGTCCGCGTGGCCGGCGGTCTCCTGGAGTTCGACGAAGTCGTGCTTGACCTCTTTGTTCATGACCAGCGCGACCCGCCGGTGGCCTCGCTCGCGGCAGTGCTGAACCGCGAGCGCAGCGGGGGTTACGAGTTCGTGGCCGGCGACCGACAGCCCGAGACCTTCCAGCTTGCGGAGTGTCCGATCACGTGAGTGCAGGGTTGTGTTGGTGACGAACCGCAGCGCAAGCCCCCGGCTGCGCAGACACTCCAGCGCCTGCACCGCACCAGCGATCGGCTGCTCCTCGACGTACAGCACGCCGTCGAGATCGATGAGCAGCGCAGCGATGCCGTCAAGCACGTCGGCAAGATTGCAGATCGCCGGCCCAGCCGGTCCCTGGATTCCCTGCAGGGCGCGCTGCCCCTCGGTCGCGCCCGCTCCTACTCGCCGAAGCCGCTGGTCGCGATGTATACCTTTGGCGCGCCGTTCGGGTGGATCAACAGCGCCGGAATCTGACACTTCGTGGGGAGCGTGAACATCGCGGTGATGCGCGCATCGCCGTCGCTTCTGTGGAGCCGGGCCGCGCCGGACTGGAGGACCCATGGCACGTTGCCGGCGGCCGCGCCAAGGAGCGTTGGGTCGGTGGGCACGCTGGGCGCGAGCGATGTGTCGAGCACGCTCCGGTTGCCATGCCCTTGGTGATCTCCGCCTCCGTTTCTCGGATCGCCCAGCGCCGTAACGGCCGTTGTCGCTGACCCTGCCAGCGCGGACGCCGCGAGCAACGCTACTGCTGTGCGCTTCGATACGAACATTCAAGGCCTCCCTCGTAGGGGTGGCGCGCCGGGCAGGACCGCGCCGTATTCTCATTGGCGAAGACGCGCACGCTCGGTCGATTCTTCCCACCCGGCACGGCGTCCGCCACAGGAAAGTTCGGCCGAGTTCGAACCCCGGTAGCCGCACCAGAGCGATAGCCGGGACTGCGACGTTCGCTCTCAGGACCTGCTTGAGTCCGCGACATGCTCGGGAAACGCCGCAGTTCCCGAAGGCTCGCCCGCACATGTGTCGCAGCGATGTTCGCCGTGCTGGGGTCCGCGTTCGCGACGACCGCGGGCGCCGCCGCCGCGACCGGGGCCGGTGGCGCTGAAGCGACGTTCAGCGCGCATGCAAGCGTGGAGCAGGTCTACGTAGTCGGGCTCGCGAGCGGCGAGCCCATGTCGCTCCTCAATCGCGCCGGCCGCACGATCGCCACTGGGCGAGCCGACTCGTTGGGGGGGCTCCTGTTCCGTAACGTCAGACCGGGATCCGGATACCGCGTTCGTCGGTTCCCGAGCGGAGCGGAATCGGGCCCATTGACGGTGCTCTCGACCCGCCCGGCGCCGCCGAGCACGAGCATCTACAACCAGACGATCCGTTCCAACGGCTACGGCTACATCACGATGCGTGACGGCATCAAGCTGGCCATCGACGTGCATCCCCCGGAGAGTCCGGCCGGTGAGCCGGGTTTTCCGCCGGGCGTCACCCTGCCACCGAGCCCGGCGACCGGGCCGCCTTACCCGACCTTGATCGAATACTCTGGTTACGGGTACGCGGACCCGGCCGGACCTCAGAACGGGATCGCGGTCCTCGCCAACCTGATGGGCTTCGCGGTGGTCGACGTCAACATGCGGGGCACCGGCTGCTCGGGCGGGGCTTACGACTTCTTCGAGCCGCTTCAGAACCTCGACGGCTACGACGTGATCGAGACCATCGCGCGACAGCCCTGGGTCCTCCATCACAAGGTGGGAATGATGGGCATCTCCTACGGAGGCTTCAGCCAGCTCTTCACCGCGCAGACCGACCCGCCGAGCCTGGCGGCGATCTCGCCACTGTCGGTGATCGACAACACGCAGACCACGCTCTATCCGGGCGGCATCCTGAACACCGGGTTTGCGGTCGCCTTCGCGCTGGAGCGGACCCACGACGCGGAGCCGGCGACGCCGAACGGGGGGCAAGCGTGGGCGTACCAACGGATCCAGCGGGGCGACGAGACCTGCAAGGCCAACCAGGTCCTCCACGGGGAGGCGGTGAACCTGCTGGCAAAGATCCGCGCCAACAATCACTACAAGCCCGCGGTCGCCGATCCGCTGTCGCCGATCACGTTCGTCAACAAGATCAAGGTGCCGGTGTACATGGCCTGCCAGTGGACGGACGAGCAGACCGGCGGTCATTGCGCGGATCTGGCCGAGCACTTCACCGGTACGCAGCACAAGTGGTTCACGTTTACGAACGGCACGCACATCGATTCGCTCGATCCGCAGACGTTCAACCGCTGGTACGACTTCCTCGAGCTCTACGTCGCCCAACAAGCACCGATTCTGAACTCCGTTGCGATACGGGCCGCTGCGCCCGTGATCTACCAGTCGGCGATGGGAATCAACGGGGTGACGCTGCCGCCCGATCCGATCCAGGAGCAGTCGACCTACTCAGGGGCCCTGGCGGCGTTCGAGCAGCTCCCGCAGATCCGCGTGCTGTTCGACAACGGCGCCGGCGGCCAGGCCGGGTACCCATATCCCGCCTTCGAGCAGTCGTTCGCGAGATTCCCGATTCCGGGCACCGCTGCACGGTCCTGGTACCTCTCGGCCAACGGCGTGCTCGCCAATCGACCCCCCGTGGACCCGGGCGCCAACTCCTTCACCTGGAACGCCCATGCCCGGCCGCTCACCGACTTCAACGGGCCCCAGGACGGAAGCTCCGGGGGCATCTGGACTGCGACGCCCCCCTACAACTGGGTGACGCCTCCTCCCGGTAGCGCCGTCTCGTACCTCACCAGCCCCCTGAGCACCAATACGGCGGTGATCGGCGCCGGGGCGGTCCACGTTTGGGTCCGCTCCTCGGCTTCGAACGTCGATCTCCAAGCCACGGTCACCGAGGTCAGGCCTGACGGCAAGGAGACATTCGTGCAGAACGGCTGGGTGCGAGCGGACGAGCGCAAGCTCGATCCTCGCAAGAGCACGCTGCTCGAACCGGTCCTCAGTCTCAGGCAAGCTGACGTCTCGCCGCTACCGCGCAAACGCTTTGTCGAGGTCACGATCCCGCTCTACTACGAGGGACACGTCTACCGCGCCGGCTCGCGAATCCGTGTGACGATCACAGCCCCGAACGGCGACCAGCCGATCTGGTCGTTCAGCCAGACGAGCCCGGCAGGGCACGCGACGGTCGCGATCGCCTACTCCAAACGGATGCCATCGAGCCTCATCCTCCCGGTGGTGCCGGGCGTGAGCGTGCCGACAGGACTGCCGCCTTGTCCAGGCCTCAGGGGGGAACCCTGCCGCGCCTACCAGCCCCTCGCAAACCGCAAGACGGGTCTCTGACGGCGCCGGGTCGCTTCCGGGGTGGCCTCGCACGTCACCCACAAGTCGTCTGGGCAACGGCAGCACATGGGATTGGAGGAACCGCCCTGCGAGCGGGCGTGCTAGGCGGCGAGTGGGGCGTTTAGCGCCGGCGCTCGTTTGCGCCGGCGGATGATCAGTGGCACGCCGTGGCGCGGCCCGATCGTCGGCATCTGGCGGGTTCGCAGCTGATACCCCGGCTCGAGCTCGAACTCAAAGCGCTTCAGCAGCGCGGTCGCGATCGCCTTGACCTCGAGCTGGCCGAAACGCATCCCGATGCAGATCCGCGAGCCACCCCCGAACGGCACGTAGGCGCCCTTCGGAAGGACCGCCTTGGCCTCGGGGGCGAAGCGCTCGGGACGGAACCGCGTCGGTTCGGGGAACACGTGCGCGAGGTGGTGCGAGACCCACGAGCTGTAGTTGACGTAGGCGTTGCCCGGGACCACGTGGCCGGCGAACTCGTAACGCTCGATCGATTTGCGAGCACCGATCCAGGCCGGTGGATACATGCGCAGCGTCTCGTCCTGAACCATCTCGAGCAGCTTCAGCTGTCCGCTCATCAGCAGCGCCGCGTCAGGACGATCGCCGCCGAGCATGCCGTCCTGCTCGTCGCGTAGCGCGGCGACGACACGAGGGTGACGTGCCAGTTCGTAGAACATGAAGCCGATCGTGGAGGTCGTCGTGTCGTGCCCCGCGAACAGCAGCGTCATCACCTCGTCGCGGATCTGCTGGTCGCTCAGACGGTCGCCATCTTCGTCGGTCGCGTCGAGCAACAGGCTGAGCACGTCCGCGCCGCGGTCGCCACTGCGGCGCCGCTGCGCGATCTCGTCGAAGATCACACCGTCCAGCGCGCGCCGGGCGTTCTGCATCTGTGCGAACGGGGTCCCCGGGCCGCGCAGCACCTGAAGCCAGTAGTCCCTCGCCCAGAAGCCCAGACCCTTCTCGAAGTTCCGCGCCATGTCGATCCGCGCACCGGTTGTGTCGGGGTCGAAGCCGAACAGCGCCCGCATTGCGATCCGCAGCGCAAGGCGCCGCGTCCAGTGATAGATGTCGATCCGCGAGCCGTCATGCCAGTCCTCGAGCGCTCGGTCGATCTCGGTGTTCATCGTCGCCAGCGCCGCTGCGATCGCATTGTGGTGAAACGCCGGCAGCATGATCCGCCTCGAGCGGCGATGAAATTCGTTGTCGATCGTCAGCAGCCCATCCCCGAGCAGCGGCGTCAGATCGCCCATGTGGCCGTCGCGCCAGCTGAAGTTGCTGGCGTGCGAGACCGTCATGTAGTGGTTGGCCTCTGGTCCGATCATGAACACGCTGTTGCCGTGGAAGACGCGCATCGTGAACACCGGCCCGAAGCGCTCGTACGCGTCCAGCAGCAGGGCCAGCGGATAGTTGGCAAACGCGCGTGTGCGTCGGATGCTGAATCGCGTCTCTCCGGGCGGGAACGGCACCTTGGTGCGGTACTCCGTCAGCAGGTCGCCGGCCAACCGCCGCATCGGGTTGAACGAGATTGGGGGCGGTCCGACGAGAGCCATTACGCGCAAGCGTAACCAGCTTCCCGCCCGGCCTGGTGGCGATCGACGAAGACCGCCGGCCGGCGCCTGCGGTGGCGGGCGCCCTAGTGGCCGAGCTGCGGCTCAGACCTGGCGCGGGGACAGAAAACCGGCTACCGTCGCTTCGGGGTCAAGGAGCCATGATGACCGACCCGTTGCCACTGCCCGACGGCTTTCAGATCGGCCACTGGACCGATGCTCGCGCCCGAACGGGGTGCACGGTCGTGATACCGGCACCCGGGACACGAGGCAGCGTGGACGTGCGCGGCGGTGGCACGGGCACACGCGAGATCGAGCCGCTCTCGCCGCTTGCGAATGCGGAGGGACCGACGGCCGTGTTGCTGACGGGCGGGAGCGCGTTCGGGCTTGGGGCGGCCGATGGTGTCGCGCTGTGGCTCGAGGAACGGGGACTTGGGCGACCCACGCCCGCGGGTATGGTGCCGCTCGTCCCCACCGCGGTCGTGTTCGACCTTGTGGAGGGAGACGCGGGCACGCGACCCGGGCCGGACGCAGGCTACGCAGCGTGCGAGAGCGCGGCCGCGGCCGTACCGGAACGTGGTCCCGTCGGCGCGGGCACTGGTGCCGCTGTCGGCAAGGTGCTTGGTCACGATCGGGCTGCCCGCGGCGGAGTGGGCTACGCAACGACCGCGCTTCGAAGCGGGGAGATCGTCGCCGCGATCGCAATTGCCAACGCGTTCGGGGACGTGGTCGGGGAGGACGGCGAGCTACTCGGCGCACCGCGCGGCGAGCGCGGCGAGCTGCTCCGCACCGCGGAGCTCGTCGCGGAGATGCCCCAGCGGCCAGAGCTGCCCCATCTGTCCGCGCGAACCGCCGGGAACACCACGCTCGCCTGCGTCTGCACAGATGCCTCCCTCGACAAGCGCAGTTGCGCAATCATCGCGCGGATGGCCAGCGCCGGGATCGCCCGCGCGGTCAACCCCGCCTTCACTCCCGTGGACGGTGATGTCGTGTTCTGTCTGGCGTCGGGATCCGAGCCGCCTGCTCCTCCCGGGCTGGCGGCCTCATGGGCGCTCACCATGCTGGGCACGGTCGCCGCAACCGTCACCGCCGCGGCGATCCGTGACGCCGTGCGGCGAGCTAACTGAGGGCTACGCAACCGCTGAACCTCCGAGCCGATCGGCCCGCGAGGACTGCTCGCATCCAACGCCAGGCCGTTCTTGTCGCCGAGCCGCAACGCTACTGTCGGGTCGATGAGCACGCGGATCTGGGCTCCCGTCATCAGCACCGAGGGCCTCGCAGAGCTGCTCGCCTCCTCCGGCCCGACTCCCACAATCCTCGATGTCCGTTGGCAGCTCAGCACTGGCGCGGACCGGCGTTCGTACCTAAACGGTCACATCGCCGGCGCCGTCTTCGTCGATCTGGACACGCAGCTCGCCGATCCGCCTTCTGAGCGCGGTCGGCATCCGCTGCCCAGCGCTGAACGGTTCACAGCCGAGATGCGCGCGGTCGGCGTCTCGGAAAGCCGACCGGTGGTCGTCTACGACGATGTGGCGTCGATGGCGGCAGCCCGCGCGTGGTGGCTGCTGCGCTACTTCGGGCATCCAGCGGTCACGGTCCTCGACGGCGGGCTTGCTGCCTGGGCCGCCGCCGGTCACCCGGTGCAGACAGAAGTCCCGACGCTCGGGACGGGCGACTTCGTCGCCCGTCCCGGCGGAATGCACGTCGTCACCGCCGACGAGGCTGGTCAGATCGCCGCCGGGGGGGTGCTTATAGACGCCCGCGCAGAGGAGCGCTTTCGCGGCCTGGTCGAGCCCGTCGATCCGGTCGCGGGTCACATCCCGGGTGCTCGCAACCGCCCCACGTCCGAAAACGTGGACGCGAATGGCGCCTTTCTCGTGCGCTCCGTCCTCAGGGTGCCGTTCGAGCGACTCGGCGTCCGAGACGACGTCCCCGTCGCGGCGTACTGCGGCTCCGGAGTCACCGCTGCGCACGAAGTGCTCGCCCTCGAGCTTGCCGGATACCACGCCGCGCTGTATCCCGGCTCGTGGAGCGAGTGGATCACCGATCCTGACCGGCCGGTCGCGCGGAAGACCAACGCGACGTAGACGTTGGCGAGCCTCTGTCTCACCAGTTACGGCGAGCGCGCAGCGCCCCCACGTGCTTTGACCGCTAGACATTCGTCCAGCGTCGTGGACCACCTGTAACGGGGCTGGTACAACCAAATGCGCGCGACAAGCGGTCCTGGCCCCTATGTCCCGAAGGGGCTTTTGACCTCGACAACGGGCCCCCCGCCCCCGGGCCCATTCAGCGCAAAGACAAAGACCCGCCACATAGCGCGGCGGGTCTTTTTCTTGGGCGCTTTCATCGCGTCGTGCGGCGCGCGGCGGCCCGACGGAGTTCGGCTGGTCCGGCTCCCGCGCTGGGCTGCCACCTGCGCCTCGCGGCCGGGCGGGAAGCTACGGCGTGAGGAGATCGACGTTCGGAGCGTTGGCGATCCGAGCGGCGAGAACCAGCACACTCGGGACGCAGACGACCCCGCCCCGGGGATAGGGAACGGACGCCGGCGGGCAGCGCTTCCCGGTCACTCCGGGTCCCAGTACTTCGCACAGGCCCCCGCCGACAGGGACACACGTGTCGGTCTTTGTGCTGCGGCTCAGCCTGGTGGGCGCCGAGGCGAGCGCGGCTGCTAGTGCGCGTGCCGCAGCCGTTCGTTTGGCCTCCTCAGTTCCGCCACCGACGCGTCCGGCACGCGTTCCGGTCGTGGTGCCGGACGCGATGCCCGCAACCCATCCACGCTGGAAAGCGAACCGCCAGCTCCGTTGGTACGCGCTGGCCTCCGCACGCAAGTACGATCGTGCCGCAGCGCTTGCCCCAGCGCCTGCGACGCTGGCTGCCGAGGTCTGGTTGGTTCGTCCTACGAGGAACCCCACCCCGCCGAAGGCGGACAAGGCGAGCGCCGCAACCAGGATGCTGGATGGCCGAAGCGTTCTAGGCACAGGCTCATCGCTTCAGGGCCCGGCGGTACGCGCGGCGGTAGGCGTCCAGGTAGGCGGCGTGATAGGCGGCGTCGTAACCCGCCCGATAGCCCGCGCGCCGACCCATGCCCGAGCCGACACGCGCGCCGCTCCGAACACCTGCGAGGGAGCCACGGCGTACCGCAGCGGCGAGATCTGGGCCGCCCGCGCGGCCCGCCAGAAACGCCCCCATCGCAGCAGCCAGGCAGCACAGGACGATCGCGAGCGAGAACAGCAGCGAGCGCCCCATAGCAACGGTATCGGTGGGCCCAGAACACCGCTTGAGTTCGCGACCGCTTCCTCGTAGAGATGACGGGGGGCACGCCGCGGGCGACCGCGCGGGGTCTCGTCCCGGGTCGACCGGGAGTCCTTATCGCAGCGGGGCGCCCCATTCCGTCTCTTCACGCAGCTGCTTCTTGAGCACCTTGCCTCCTGGATTGCGCGGTAGCGGTTCGTCACGCAGG
>Ga0187814_10000053_pt1 | contig 25793 bp, 21 predicted proteins | sample NC_S_4_FD_132450 | JGI IMG/M metagenome (GOLD analysis project Ga0187814, IMG submission 132450) | Wetland sediment microbial communities from Neuse River Estuary, North Carolina, USA - ASW-S_4 | ecosystem: Environmental > Aquatic > Freshwater > Wetlands > Sediment | place: USA: North Carolina... | reverse complement strand
GCCGCGGCCCCCTGCGGGCGATCGCCGCGGCCCCTAACATCCCGCCGCGTGAGCGTCGGCACAGCCGTCTCCGGCCTGGCACGCCGTCCGGCGACGAGCGCCGCCGTGGAGCGGACCCGCGCGGCTCTGGCCGACCCCGTCCTTCTTGGGGTCGCGCTGCTCACGGTGATCGCCGCGGTGCTGCGGTTCTACCGCATCTCCCATCAGGGCTTCTGGTTCGACGAGGCCAACACCTCGCTGGAGGTCCACTACTCGCCCGGCCAGATGCTCACCCTGATCAAGCACTACGAGTCCACTCCCCCGCTCTACTACTGCGTGGCGTGGGTCTGGGCGAGGGTGTTCGGATACGGCGAGGTGGGCCTGCGCTCCCTCTCCGCGGTCTGCGGAGTGCTGGCCGTTCCGGTCGCGTATGCCGCCGCGACGAAGCTGATCTCGCGTCGAGCCGGGGTGATCGCCGCGGCGCTGGTTGCGTTCAACCCGTTGCTGATCTGGTACTCGCAAGAGGCCCGCGCGTACGAGCTGGTTGTCCTGCTCACGGGCGCCACGGTGCTGGCGTTCGCCTACGCGCGGGCCGACCCGAGCCGGTGGGCGGTGGCTGCCTGGGTGATCGCAGCCGGGCTCGCGCTGAGCACCGAGTACTACGCGGTGCTGGTGGTTGCTCCCGAGGCACTCTGGCTGCTGTACCGCCACTGGCGCCGGCGCGAGCTTCAGATCGGCCTCGCGGTGCTCGTCCTGTGGGGCATTCCGCTGCTGTGGTTCGCGATCAGCCAGAACGCCACCGGCCACGCGGGCTGGATCGCGCCGATTCCACTCGGACCTCGGCTCGGCCAGATCATCCCCCAGTTCCTGATCGGCTACGGCTCGCCCGCACAGGCCGTGCTCACCCGCGTCGCGGAAGCGGCGGCGCTCTTCGCGCTCGTCCTGCTCGCCGTCCGCGGTGACCGCGTGGAACGGGAGGGTGCCCTCGTGGCGGGGGGCATCGCGCTCTCCGGGCTCGTGCTCAACCTGCTGCTGATCGCCGGCGGCATCGACGACCTGATCACGCGCAACGTGATCTCGCTGTGGATGCCGGCGGCGCTGCTGATCGCGGGCGGACTCGCGGTGCGTAGAGCAGGGCTCGCGGGGATCGTCGCGACCGTCGTGCTGTGCGCGATCGGTGCCACCGCCGCGGCCGGGGTGACCTTCGATCGCAACCTCCAGCGACCCGACTGGCGCGGGGTCGCGCGGGTGCTGGGAGCCCGGCCGGCCGCGGGCAGCTCCGGGCGCGCGATCCTCGTGCAGCACTACCGCGATCTGCTGCCGCTATCGCTGTACCTGCCGGGGCTGAAGTTCGTCCGCGGGTCGGCGTCGGCTGAGGTGAGCGAATTCGACGTGGTCTCGATCAGCGCGCCCCGGGTCGCGCTGTGCTGGTGGGGAGCGGCCTGCAATCTGAACCCGTCCACGATGCAGCGCAGCTATCCGATCCCTGGCTTCCGGGTGGCCTGGCGGCGGCGCGCCTACCAGTTCACCGTACTGCACATGGTCGCCACGGCCGGTCCCGTGCGGATCACCCGCCCTGCCGTCTCCCGCGTGCTGCGGACGACGACCTTGCGGCGGGACGAGCTGCTGTTCCAGCCCTAGTTAACGCGGCCACCTCCGCGTCGCTGAGCCGGCGGTAGCGACCGGTCGCCAGCTCGCCCAGCTTGAGCGGGCCGAACGCCACGCGCTCGAGCGCCCTCACCGGGTGCCCGACCGCCTCGCACATCCGTCTCACCTGGCGCTTGCGGCCCTCGTGGATGGTGATCTCGATTGTGTCGGGGCGGAGCCTTCGAACCCGTGCGGGGGCCGTGGGGCCGTCATCCAGCTCAACTCCGTCACGCAGCGCCCTGAGCGCGCCCTCGCGGACTGCCCCCCCCGCGACGATCGCCCGGTAGGTCTTGGTGACCTCGAAGCGCGGGTGCGTGAGGCGGTGGGCCAGCTGGCCATCGTTGGTCAGGAGGAGCAGCCCGGTGGTGGCGGCGTCCAGTCGCCCCACGGGGTACAGGCGAGCATCTGTCGGCAGAAGTGACACGACCGTCGGTCGGCCCTGCGGGTCGCGCGCGGTCGAGACGACGCCGGCGGGCTTGTTGAGCGCGTACACGACCCGCTGCTTGGGCAGTTCGACCGTCTCGCCATCGATCGCCACGGCGTTGGCCGAACCGACGTCGCGGGCGGGATCGGTGACCGTGACGCCATCGACCGTGACGCTGCCGCCGCGCACCAACTCCTCCGAGGCGCGGCGCGAGGCGACGCCCGCCGACGCCAGGTATTTCGCCAGCCGCATGCCCGGCAGCATATGGAGGCCTTCTACCCTCCCTCCGATGGACATGGATCTCCTGAAGCGCACCCTGGACGACCTCGGGGAGCCGTCCTTCCGCGCCCGTCAGATCTGGCGATGGGCGGCCCAGGGCGTCGACTCCTTTGAATCGATGACGGATGTTCCGCGCCATCTGCGGACGGTGCTCGAGGATGCGGTGCCCTTCTCGACGCTGAGCGCCGAGCATGAGGTGACCGCCCGCGACGGCACGGTCAAGGTGCTGTTCAGGACGGCCGACGGGCGCCCGGTCGAGGCGGTGATGATGCGCTATCGCGACGGCCGGCGGTCTCTCTGCCTCTCCTCGCAGTCGGGTTGCCCGCTCACCTGCACGTTCTGCGCCACGGGCGCGATGCGATTCGGGCGCAACCTGTCCGCCTCGGAGATAGTGGAGCAGGCGCTCCACTTCCGGCGCATGGACGCGGTCGACCACGCGGTGTTCATGGGGATGGGAGAGCCCATGATGAACCTCGACAACGTCCTCGGCGCGTGCGCGCGGCTACCCGACATCGGCATCGCATCGCGCCGCACCGCGATATCGACGGTGGGATGGGTTCCGGGGATCGAGCGGCTCGCGGGCGACCCCCGCCCGATTCGCCTGGCGCTCTCGCTCCATGCGGCCGACCCGGCCCTGCGCTCCCACCTGATGCCGGTCAACGATCGCTATCCGCTCCCTGAGGTGCTCGCGGCGTGCGAGGCCTACTACGCGCGCAAGCGGCGTCGCGTCTTCATCGAGTACGTGATGCTCGCTGGCGTGAACGATTCGGTCGGTCAGGCGGCGGCCCTCGCCGGCCTCCTCGATCCCCGCGTGTACAAGGTCAACCTGATCCCGTACAACCCCACAGGCTCGGGCTACACGGGCTCCACGCCGAAGGCGATCGACGCGTTCAGGGCCGAGCTGGAGCGCCGCGGAATCCGGGCGACAGTGCGACTGACCCGCGGGCGCGAGATCGATGCCGCCTGCGGGCAGCTGGCCGCGCGGAACTGATCAGGCCCGACCGGCCGGCGCCGCCGCGTGGCGGGCTCGCCGTTCAGCTACTCGTGGATGTCGCTGAGCTCGCCGCCCGCGCCGCCCCTATCCGCGCGAGCGCAGCACGGTGCTGGCGGGCTGAGCCGAGCAGGGCGGCGTCGAGCTGGGCGCGTTTGTACAACCAGTGCACGTCGGCCTCCCAGGTGAAGCCGATCCCGCCGTGGGCCTGAATGGCGCTCGCGGTGACCTCCCGACCGCCCGTGCCGGAGGCGGCGGCGGCGAGCGCCGCCGCCTCCGGCAGGCGCTCGGGATCGGCGTCCGCGGCCCACGCCGCGAAGTACGCCGCGGAGCGGGCGCTCTCCGTCGAGAGCAGCATCTGCGCGCAGCGGTGGCTGACCGCCTGGAAAGACCCGACCGGGACGCCGAACTGCCTTCGGTCCTTTACATACTCGAGCGTCATGTCCAGGGCGCGCTGGCAGACGCCGACGAGCTCCGCCGAGATCGCGGCGCGAACGCGGTCGGCGGCCCCCGGTCCGAGCGGCTCGCCGTCGCCGGCGACGGTGGCGAAGCGGCGTGTCGGGTCGATCGTCACGAGCTCACGCACATCGGCATCGGACCGGTTGAGGAGCACGCAGTCCTCGCCGTCCAGCAGGACGATCATGGCGGCCGCGTCGGCGTCGGCCGCCAGCTCGCGGGTGCCGACCCCTCCGGTGGCCTCACCGGAGGAGAGCGCGGGCAGCCATCTCGAGCGCTGATCCGAGGTGCCCGTCACCTCGATTACCGCGGCTGCCGTGGCGCTCGATAGCAGCGGTGTGGCGGCACACGCGTATCCGAGCTCCTCGAGGAGGACGACGAGCTCAACCATCCCCAGGTCCTGGCCGCCGTGCTCGGAAGCCACGGCAATTCCGGGCCAGCCCAGCTCCACGAGCTCGCGCCAGAGCCCTGAGTCGTACGTGCCCGCCTCGGCGGCCTCCCGCACCTTCGGGAAGGGCGAGCGGGACTCGAGCAGGTCGTGGGCGACCTGCTTGATCTGCTTCTGCTCGTCGTTCAGATCGAAGTGCATGACCCCTAGCGCGCCCTTGGCAGGCCGAGCACCCTCTCGGCCACGATGTTCTTGAGGATCTCGGTCGTCCCCCCCTCGATCGTGTTGCCGCGAGCACGCAGCAACTCGTAGCTCCAGTGGCCGCCCGCCCTGAGCGCCTCAGGACCCAAGATCTCAGCAGCGAGCTGGGTCAGCTGCTGGTTCGTCTCCGACCACATCCACTTCGTCAGCGACCCCTCCGGTCCCGGCTGGCCGTAGCGCTCGACCGCGGTCAGCCCGCGATACGCCGTCAGGCGCAGCACCTCGGTCTTGAGCTGAAGCTCGCCCAGCCGGTCGGCAACCACGGGATCGTCGAGCAGCCCCTGTTCGCCTGCCCGCGCGAGGAGCTCGTCGAGCAGCTGGCGCAGCCGTACCTGCAGGAAGAAGGCGAGCCCGGCCCGTTCGTTCATCAGCGTCGTCAGCGCGACCTTCCAACCGTTGCCCACGCCTCCGAGCACGTTCTCCTCGGGGATCGTCGCGCCCTCGAAGAAGAGCTCATTGAACTCCGCCTCGCCCGTGATCTGGCGCAGGGGACGTACCTGTACGGCATCCTGCTCCATGTCCAGCAGGAAGTAAGTCAGTCCTTTGTGCTTGGGAGCCTCGGTGTCGGTCCGCGCCACCAGCATGCACCACTTCGAGTACTGCGCACCGCTGGTCCAGACCTTCTGGCCGGTCACGCTCCAGTGTCCATCCTCCTGGACCGCCCGCGTCTTGAGCGAGGCGAGATCGGATCCCGCCTCGGGCTCCGAGAAGCCCTGGCACCAGATCTCCTCGGCCGTCACGATCGGAGCGAGAAAGCGTTCCTTCTGCTCGGGCGTGCCCCAGGTCATGATCGTGGGACCTGCCAGCAGCAGGCCGAGCGCGTTGACCGGCAGCGGAACCCCCGCGCGCGCCAGCTCCTCGAAGAAGATCGCCGACTGCGTGAGCGTGGCGCCGCGCCCCCCGTACTCCACCGGCCAGTGCACCGCGGCCCATCCGCCGTCGGCCAGGCGGCGCTGGAAGTCACGGCGCCAGGCGTACGCCGCGTCGCTCTCGCCCTCGGGTTCCTCACCGGGATGGTTCTCCGCCAGCCACGCTCGCAGCTCGTCACGGAACGCGGCCTCCTGCGCGGTGTAGGTCAGGTCCATGGCGTAGTTGTACTTCAGTGGCTTCCGGCGCGCGCCTCGCCGGCCCGCATCAGCCGGTCGCGCAACTCCTGCTCGAGCTCGGCCGAGGGCTCAAAAGCCTCGATCTCGGGGAGCCCGTCGAGCGAGCTCAGCCCGAACAGCGCCAGGAACAGATCGGTGGTCCTGTACATGACCGCGCCGAACCGCGAGCGCCCCGCCTCCTCGATCAGGCCGCGTTCGAGCAGCGTGGAGGCGGCCGACTCGGCGTTCACCCCACGGATCCTGGCGATCTCCGGGCGTGAGACAGGCTGCAGGTAGGCCACGATCGCGAGCGTCTCGGCCTGGGCGCCCGTCAGCGGCGGGGTGCGCGGCCGCGCCAGCAATCGCCGCACCGCGGGCTCGGCGCCGGGATGGCTGGAGAGGGCCCACCCACCGGCGAGCTCACGGAGAACCAACCCGCGGCGCTCGAACTCGTAGTGCTCGCGCAACCGCTCCAGCGCGGTCACCACCTCGTGGAGCTCGGCTCCGCACGCTTCCGCCAGCGCCTCCGCGCCGACTGGCTCCGGGCTCAGGAACAGCATGGCCTCGAGCGTGGACTGGAGCTCCAGACTCACGCTGAAAGCCTCTCGACAGAAAGCCTCTCGACAGCAGCCGGCCGCTCGCTGGAGCCGGCGCTGATCCGGATCTCGTCGAACGGCCGCTCCTGGGTCCAGGTGAGCTCGCCCTGCTTGTAGAGCTCGAGCACGGCGAACAGCGTGACCGCGACCGTGACCCGGTCCGCGCGCGCGACCGCCTCATCGAACGTGAAGCTGCCCTGTCGCAGCAGTCGGCGCAGGTGAGCGAGCCGCTCGGCCACCGACACCTTCGGGGCCCCCATGTGCCGCACGTCGACGGGCTCCGCAAGCCGCAACAGATCACCGACCGCGGCCGCGAGCGTCGCCGGGTCATACACCGCGCGAGCGTCATCCAGCGAGGCACGCCGCAGGAACGCCGGCGGCGCGGCCGAGCGAAAGCGATGGCCCGACTCGGAGGCGAGCCGCTCCTGGAGGTGCTCGGCGGCGGCGCGGTAACGATGCGCGTCCAGGAGACGCGCAAGCAGCTCCTCCGCGGCCTCCCCCGGCTCGAGCTCGATCAGCTCCTCCTCTTCGCCGGGCAGGAGCAGCCGCGACTTCAGCTCGAGCAGCGCTGAGATCAGCACGAGGAACTCGGTTGCCGCCTCCAGCTCGAGCTCGCCCCGCCGCTCCAGATGATCGATGTAGGAGATCACGATCTCCGCCAGGTCGACCTCAAGCAGGTCGACCTCCTCACGCAGGATCAGGGTGAGCAGCAGGTCGAACGGGCCCGCGAAGACATCGAGGTCCAGCTCGAGCTCTACCAGGCGCACCGGGCTAGGCTACCCGCCCGTCCGGACCGGTCCCACGCCCATCGCGCGCCGGACGTCCGCGAGCGTCTTGGACGACATAGCGCGGGCCTTCGCCGCGCCCTCCTCAAGGGTCCGCTCGAGTGCCTGCTCGTCGGCGCGCAGCCCGTGGTAGCGGTCGCGCACGGGCGCGAGGTAGGCCACGACAGCCTCGGCGACGGCCGTCTTGAACGCGCCGTAGCCGGCGCCGTCGAATTCCCTCTCGACGTCCTCCGGAGCGGTGCCGCGGGTCGCCGCGAGGATCTCGATGAGGTTGGAGATCCCGGGCTTGTCGGGGGCGCGCACGACCTCGGTTCCCGAGTCGGTTACCGCGGAGCGGAACTTCCTGGCCACCTCGTCGGGCTCGTCGGTGACGTACACAGTCCCCTGTGGGCTGCCCCCGGTCGTCGACATCTTGCGGTCGGGGCGCTGGAGGTCCATGATCCGCGCGCCGATCTCGGGGACGCGGACCGCGGGCGCGACCAGCGTCTCCCCGAAGCGGCCGTTGAACCGCTCGGCGATGTCGCGCATCAGCTCGTCGTGCTGGCGCTGGTCCTCGCCCACCGGGACCTGGTCGGCCCGGTATGCGAGCACGTCGGCCGCCTGGAGCACCGGGTAGAAGAACAGGCCCGCGGACACCAGATCCCGCTGCGAGCCGGACTTCTCCTTGAACTGATGCATCCGGTTCAGATCCCCGTACGAGGTGACGGTTGAGAGCAGCCAGCACAGCTCGGTGTGCTCGTGCACGTCCCCCTGGCGAAAAAAGATGCAGCGCTCGGGGTCAAGCCCCGCGGCCAGCAGCGTGGCCGCGGTGTCGTAGACGGACTCGCGCAGCGCCGCGGGGTCGTAGGCGACGGTGATCGCGTGCAGATCGACAATGCAGTAGATCGCCTCGCCGCGATCCTGTAGCGCGACCCACTGCACGATCGCGCCGATGTAGTTGCCGAGGTGCTTGCGTCCGGTCGGCTGGATGCCGGAGAAGATCCGCATTAGCTGAGGCGAGGAGGCTACTTCGACGGCGCGCCGGCGGCCTCGCCGTGGCCCCGCCTCGCGGCGCGGGCGGGTGGCCGTTCGCGCCTGAGCACGCATGCCGCCACGACGCCACCGATCGCGCCGCTGACGTGTCCCTGCCAGGACACCCCCGCGTGCGGCACGATGCTCGCAAGCAGCGCTCCGCCCCAGATCACGCCGACGATCAGCCCGGTCAAGAGCTCGAGCGCGCTCCGATCGAAGAACCCGCGAGTGAGCAGGTAGGCCGCGTAGCCAAAGACGACCCCGCTCGCGCCGATCGTCGAGATCGGCACCCCGGTGGAGGTGTGTGCCGGGGAAATGAGCCAGGTCCCCACGCCGCCGACCACGATTACGATCAGCGTGACCAGCGCCAGCCGGGCGGCGCCGCGCATTGCGATGATCACGCCCATGAAGACGAGTGGGATCGTGTTGTCGAGCAGATGGGGGGCGAAGTTCGCGTGGATGAAGGGAGCGGTGAAGATCCCCCACAGGCGCCCGACGTTACGCGCGTAGATGCCGTCGCCGTCAAGCTTGTAGGAGTCGAGCGCGTTGATCACCTCGACAAGCCACATCAACAGGACGATCCCCGCGAGCAGCCCCAGCCCGCCGCGCCGAAGCTCGCTGCGGCGCGCGCGCTCGGCGCTCAATCGAGATGCCGGTTCAATCGTCTTCATGTCGTAAGGATGCCAGGTCGGGCAGGGTCGCCCGGGTGGCCGGGCTCGGGGGCCAGAGCCTCGACCGCTACCGCGAGCGCGACCTCCGCCCGCTCGCGCAGCGAGTCCGCGAGGACGAACTCCTCATGCGTGTGGGCGCCTCCTCCTCGGGGCCCCAGCCCGTCGATCGTCAGCGGGACCGCGGGAGCGAAGTGGCTGGCGTCACTGGCCCCGCCGCGCGCCACCCCGACGATCGGCCGGCCCAGGCGCCGAGCCGCGCGCCGGAGCAGCTCGCTGGTGCGCGCGCTCGAATCCATTCCCGGCCACAGGCGCTCCATCCTCGCGTCCAGCCTCACACCGTCGAGCTCGGAGGGGACGGCATCGAGCACGGCCTCGAACGCCTCCGCCCTGTCCGCGCGCAGGTCGAAGATCAGCTCGCCGGCATCGGGAACAACGTTGAGCGCCTGCCCTGAGCGAACCACGGTCGGGACCACACTCAGCCGGTCGCTTCCCCCCGGCTGGTGAAGCGCCGACACCTCCAGGGCGGTGCGGGCGAGCGCGAGCAGCGCGTTCGCACCCTGGTCGGGCGCGCTACCGGAGTGCGCGGGGCGTCCGGCTGCGATCGCGCGGAGCGTGCCGGCGGCCTTTCGTCTAACCACCACGCCCTCCTGGCCCTCCGGCCCCCGCTCGCCGGCCTCGAAGCACAGGCAGGCGTCGTATCCGTCGAACCGCTTCACGTGGGCGAACGGCTGCGTGCGCCACTCCTCGTCGGTGACCAGCAGGACCGCCAGCTCCGCGAACTGATCGGCTCTCGCCGCCAGCGTTCGCGCCACGCCCAGGGCGAGCACCACTCCGCCCTTCATGTCGGCGGTGCCGGGGCCGAACAGCCGGTCGCCCTCGCGCCGCAGCGGACCGTGCGACTCGTGGCCGATCACGGTGTCGACGTGGCCCAGCAGCAACACCCGCCGTGAGCCGCTCCCGCCCACACGCGCGAGGAGATCGGGCGCGCTCGTAGGCGTCGAGCAGGGCACCCGTTCCACCTCCGCCTCGGCCGGGAGCAATGCGGCGCACAGAGCCAGGGCCTCATCGGCCCCGCCGACGTCTCCGGAGGGCGTGGACACCGCGACCAGCGCCTCCAGCTCCCGCTCCGCGTGGCCCGCGATCTCCTCGGCCGCCTGGCGAACGAACTGGTCCACCCGAGGCTGCCTTCAGAGGGCTTGGCGAACGACCGGGCGGCGGGCTGCCCCCGCCTCGTCGAGCCTCCGGACCGGAGTGCTGTATGGGGCGTTTCGTGCGACCTCCGGATCCTCGCGGGCCTCGCGAAGGATCTCCGCGAGGATCGAGGCGAAGCGATCCAGCGTCTCCTTGGTCTCGGTCTCGGTGGGCTCGATCAGGAGCGCCTCGTCGACGATCAGCGGGAAGTACACGGTGGGAGGGTGCACGCCGTGGTCGAGCAGCCGCTTGGCGAGGTCGAGCGTCCGGATCTGGAGCTCGCGCTTCATCGGCGAGCCCGAGAGGACGAACTCGTGCATGCACAGGCGCTCGTGGGCGGCGGGGAGTAGTTCGAGGACGCCCTCTCGGCGCAGTCGTGCGAGCAGATAGTTTGCGTTAAGCACCGCGACCTCCGAGACCTCGCGCAGGCCGGCCGCCCCGAGCGAGCGAATGTAGGCGTATGAGCGGACGAACACCCCGTAGTTGCCCTGGAAGCCGCGCAGGCGACCGATCGACTTGGGCCGCTCGTAGTCGAGCTCGTAGAACGGCTTGGTGCCGTTGCCGGTCCCCTCGCGCCTGACGACCTGGGGACGCGGAAGGTAGGGCTCGATCGCGTCGCTGACGGCGATCGGGCCCGCGCCTGGACCGCCACCGCCGTGGGGTTGGGTGAAGGACTTGTGCAGGTTGAAGTGGACGATGTCGAAACCCATGTCCCCCGGCCTGCAGATGCCCATGATCGCGTTCAGGTTCGCGCCGTCGTAGTACAGCGTCGCGCCGACGCCGTGGACGATCCTCTCGATCTCCTCGATCCCGGTCTCGAACAGCCCCAGCGTCGAGGGGTTGGTGAGCATCAGGCAAGCGACGTCGTCGTCGGCCTTGGACCGCAGGTCATCGAGATCCACGTTGCCGTGCGCGTCGGTCCCCACCTTTACGACCTCGTACCCGGCCATCGTGACGGTGGCGGGGTTGGTTCCGTGCGCCGTGTCGGGGGTGAGGACCTTGGTCCGCTGCTCGCCCCGGTCCTCGTGGAAGGCTCGGGTGAGGAGGACTCCCGCGAGCTCCCCGTGCGATCCCGCAGACGGCTGCAGCGAGACGTGCGGCAGGCCCGCGATCTCCCCCAGCGCCTCCTGGAGGCGCCACATCAGCTCAAGCGCCCCCTGGGCACGCGACGGGTCCTGAAGCGGATGAAGCTTGGCGTGCCCCGGCAGCGCCGCCACGCGCTCATGGAGCTTGGGATTGTGTTTCATCGTGCACGAGCCGAGCGGGTAGAAGCCCGTGTCGAGATCGAAGTTGCGCTTGGAGAGGCGGTTGAAGTGGCGCACGATCTCGGGCTCGGATACCTCGGGCAGGCGCGGCGGCTCCCGGCGCCTCATCACCGGGGGGAGAAGCTCGTCCAGCGGTCGCTCCGGGACGTCGAGCTGCGGCGCCTCGAACGCGCGGCGCCCCGGCTTGGAGCGCTCGAAGATCGTCAGCTCGTCATCGGCCGCGGCGATATTGCTCTGGGGCCTGGCGACGCTCATGCGCTGGCCTGCGCAAGCTCTCTGCGTTCGGCCGCGACCGCCGCCTCGAGCACCTGTGCGAGGCGGTCTATGTCGGCGCGGGTCCGCCGCTCGGTGATCGCGACGAGCAAGCCGTCCGGGTACTCGGGGTAGTCGCGGCCGAGCGGATAGCCCGGGTTCACGCCTTGCTCCCGGCAGCGCCCGACCACGCGGTCGACCGGCGCGTCGAGCAGGAGCGGGAACTCCCGCACAACCGGCTGCGCGTGCGCCAGCTGCACTCCGTCGATCGCCTGCAAGCGGTCACGCGCATACGCGGTCCGCTGGAGCATCAGCTCCACCAGCTCGACGATGCCCTCACGGCCCAGCCACGAGAGGTAGATGACGCCCGCCAGCGCATTCAGCGCCTGGGCGGTGCAGATGTTTGAGGTGGCGCGCTCACGGCGGATGTGCTGCTCGCGCGTCTGCAGCGTGAGCACGAACCCCCGCTTGCCGTCGACGTCCCGGGTCTCGCCCGCGATGCGGCCGGGGATCCGGCGCATCAAGGCCTCGGTCGCGGCGAAGAACCCAAACGAGGGGCCGCCGAAATCGAGCCGGTTGCCGAGCGTCTGACCTTCGCCCACGGCGATGTCGACCCCGCACTCCCCGGGCGAGCGCAGCAGTACGAGCGGGAGCGGATCGCAGGCGCAGATGGCGAGCGCTCCCACCTCGTGCGCGGCCTCGGCGATCGCCTCCACGTCCTCCACCGCTCCGAGGAAGTTGGGCTGCTGCACGATCACCGCGCTGACGCCGTTGTCGAGCGCGGGCAGGTCGGTAAGGCCGTCCGAGAGCGGTGCCTGAACCACCTCGATCCCCCACCCGTGGGCGAGGGTGGCGAGCGCCTCGCGTGAGTGCCGATGCACGCCGTGCGAGACCACGAAGCGGCCGCGCTCGCCTGAGAGCTTTGCCACGTACCCGGCGGCCGCGACGGCACTCGGTCCCTCGTAAACGGATGCGTTCGAGACCGGAAGCCCGGTCAGCTCGCAGATCGCCGTCTGGTACTCGAACATCGCCTGCAGGCCACCCTGCGAGATCTCTGGCTGATAGGGCGTGTACGGGGTGAGGAACTCCGAGCGCTCGATGATCGAGTCGATCAGCGCAGGGACGTAGTGGTCGTACATGCCGGCGCCGAGGAATGAGATCTCGTCATCCGTCGAGGTGTTGGCCGCGGCCAGCGCCCTGAGCTCCTCGAAGACCTCCTGCTCCGAGCGCCCCCGATCGAGCGCCAGCTCGCGCTCCAGCCGAAGCCTCGAGGGGATCTCCTGGAAGAGCGCGTCGAGCGAGTCGACGCCGATCGTCTCGAGCATCTCGCGGAGGTCCTCCGCGGTGACGGAGGTGTAGCTACTCACGAGAGCGTCGCCTGGTAGTCCGATGCGCTCATCAGCGACTCGGCCTCGGCGGGGTCCGAGAGCTTCACCCTTATGAGCCAGCCCTCCCCGTAGGGATCCTCGTTCACGATCTCGGGCCGGTCCGAGAGCGCCTCGTTGACCGACACGATCTCCCCCGACATCGGCGCGATCACGTCGGAGACCGCCTTGACCGACTCGATCTCGGCATACGACTGGTCCTTGGTGACGCTTGCGCCCACTTCCGGGGGCTGGAAGAACACCAGCTCCCCCAGCGCGTCCTGGGCGTACCAGGTGATTCCGAAGGTGGCGCTGTCTCCCTCCACTCGCGCCCAGTCGTGCTCGGCGTGGTACAGCACATCGTCGGGGTAGCTGGCCTCGGCCATCAACCTTCCTTTCGATACAGGGGCTTGCGCTCGACCGCGGCGGTGCGGTTGCTGCCGCGAACGTCGATCTCAATGCGCGTCCCGGGCGTCGCCCGCTCGGCGGGAACGTACGCCATCCCGATCCCGCGCTCCAAACAGGGTGAGTACGTCCCGCTAGTGACCTCGCCCCCGCCGACGACGGGATTGCCCGCCCGCGCGATTCCGGGACCCTCGATCACGAATGGCACCAGCCGCTGCGCGGTTCCCTGCGCGCGCGCGGCCGCCACCTGATCGGCGCCGATGAAGCCCGTCTGCTCGTTGCAGCACCACCCCAGGCCAGCCTCGATCGGGTTGCGGTTCTCGTCCATGTCGTTGCCCCACAGGTGGAAGCAGACCTCCAGACGAAGCGTGTCGCGGGCGCCCAGCCCGGCCGGCACGGCTCCGGCCGCGCAAAGCGCGTCCCAAACCGAGACGGCGTCATCGGGATCAAGCATGAGCTCGACTCCGTCCTCACCGGTGTAGCCCGTACCGCAGACCAGCATCGAGGCGCTGGCTACGCAACGATCGGTGCAGTGCATGCGCGGAGGGAGTGGCCCGTCGGCAAGCCGACGCACGAGAGCTCTCGCACACGGCCCCTGGACGGCCAGCATCGCGAACCGCGACGCGACGTCGATCACGTCCACGTCGAACTCCTCCGCGTGGGACTGCAGCCATGCCAGGTCCTTCTCGTGGTTGGCGGCATTGGTGACCGTCAGGAACTCGCAATCGGCCAGGCGATACGTGAACAGGTCGTCGAGCACCCCGCCGTCGGGCCGGCACAGCAGGCCGTACTGGGCACCCCCCTCAGGGAGCCTGCGCAGATCGCTCGACAGCATCCGCTGAAGGAACGGGAGCGCCTGTGGTCCCCGCGTCTGGATCTGGCCCATGTGCGAGACGTCGAACACGCCTACGTCGCGGCGTACCGCGCAATGCTCCTGGCGTATGCCCTCGTACTGGACCGGCATCTCCCAGCCCGCGAACGGGACGAGCTTGGCCCCGGCGGCAACGTGGCGCTCGTACAGCGGAGTCCGCTTGAGCTGGGCAATCGAGGTCACCTCACGGAGGCTATTACACGCCGCGGGGCACGCTCTACGGGCGCTCCGGGGCGATCTGCACGGTCGCGTGATAGACCGACGACACGACCGCGAACGCGGGCTTCAGGTCTCCCGTCAGCCCCGGACAGGAGTCCGGCGGCTCCTCGCCGCACACCAGCCCCTTCTGGTTGAAGGGCGGGTCCGGCAAGGGGTTGCCCCCGTTGAAGCCCGGAGTCTTCGCGAAGTCCTCCAGCGCGAAGTACATCGCGCCGGAGAGCCACGGCTTCGACGCGAACACCCCGAGGTGATACGCGGCTGAGTCGGCCTGGAACTGGTACGTGCCTCGCTCCTCCGCCGGACCGCTGCGGTTGGCCTCGAATCCGTACTCGGTGATGAAGATCGCCTTGTTCGGGTAGCAGGCGCGGAAGCTGTCCAGGAAGGGGCTGAGCTCATCACGGTCGTCGGTGGTACCCCCGCCCGCGTCGAACCAGCCGAAGTAGTCGTTGAAGCCGATCACCTGGAGCGGCGCGTAGGCCGGCTGGCACGCAACCCCCGGCCAGTCGCTGACCGCCATCCCCACCGGACGAGTCGGATCGAGCTCGTGTGCGAGCGCCGTGGCGCCGGCGATGTAGCTCGCCTCGGGCCCGGTCGCCGGCGTCGGCAGCTCGTTGCCGATGCTCCACAGCAGGATCGAGGGGTGATTCTGGTTAGTGAGGATGTTCTGCGCAAGAAGCGCGTGGGCACGGGTCACCCACCCGGCCTGGCTCATGTACTGGCTGGAGACCTGGTAGACAGGTACCTCCGACCACAGCAGGATCCCATCGCGGTCCGCCATCTCCTCGATCTCGGGATTCAACGGATAGTGCGCACGGATGATGTCCGCGCCGAGCTCGCGGGCCCACCCCACGAGTTCGGCGAGCTGGGCCGGGTCCAGCGCGGCTCCCGTCAACAGGCTCTGCTCATGGAGGTTCACTCCGCGTAGGTCCAGCAGCCGGCCGTTCAGCTCGAGGCGCCCTGACGCCGTCACGACGATGCTCCGGATCCCGCTGTAGGTGACGTAGCCACCGAGCGTCCGCCCCTTGGAGTCGGACAGGGTCAGCGTTGCCTTGTAGAGGGCGGGGTGACCGGGCGCCCACAGCTGTGGGTGCATGAACGTGACCGTCGCGCTCGCGGTCCAGGTGCCGTGAGGCCCGATCGTGCGGGAGCCGAACACGAGCGGCACACGTCCGTAGAGCCCGCGGAGCCGCACCTGCTGGGGGGTCCTCGTGACGTTGCGGACGAGGACCTGCTCCTCGATCTTCGCGGCGCAGGTGAGGCAGGGGAGCACGGGCCTGACCTGGACTTGCTCGAGGTCGGCACGCTGCACGGCTCGGAGGTAGACCTCGCGCAGCAGGCCGCCATAGTTCCACCAGCCTCCCCCGGGCCCCGGGGGAAGGTCTCCCGGGCCCCGCTGGTTGTCGACCCTCACGATCAGCCTGTTGACGCCCCCGTGAAGAAAGCCGGAGAGGTCGAATTCGAACGGCAGATACGCTCCGACATGGGTGCCGACGAGGTGACCGTTGAGCCACACGCTCGCCCGGTAGTTGACCGACTCGAAGCGGATGATCCAGTCGCGATCCGCGGCGGGCACGTAGCGCGCGAACGCGTTGCTCGGCAAGGTGAAGTCGCGCCGATACCAGCCGACGTAGCCATCCATGCTCGTGCTCGAGAAGTCCCCGGCGTTGTACGCGTTCGGCACCGTGACACCAGACCACCCGGCGGTCGATGCGACGTTCCGCCACCAGCCCTGCGCCACTCCCACATTGGCCAGATCGGGCCGGTATAGCCAGGTGCCGCCGAGTAGGTAGCGACCGGTCTGGCCATCCCGGTAGAGCGCCCCGTAGGTGGGAGGCGTCGGCACGTACACCGGCGCCTGCGCGCGTGCCACGCCGGCGGCGGCGAGCACGAGGACCGCGCAGAGCAGCAGCGAGCGGCGGAGAGCCCTCATCGCGTCGCCGTGACCCCGCCCTGCCTACGGTTGGGCAGTTGTGCGGGCAGCGCCCCGTGGGCGAGCTTCTTCGTCGGCGGCGCCTTCGGCGTGGTCGCGGACGGCTTGGGGGCGGTCTTGGTGCGGCCCTTGGCCCTCGTGATCTTCACCAGGACGCTCGCCCGGGTCACGTTGCCGGCCTTGTCGGTCACGACCAGGCTGACCTTGTAGCGGCCCGGCCGGCGGTAGGAGTGGAAGCTGCGGTGGAACCCGAGCGGCAGGCGCACTGACGTCCCGTCGCCCCACTGGACGAGGACCTTGGCCACGCCCGAGGCGTCCGATCTGGGCTCACCGGACGGAGGCAGGTCTGCGTAAGTCGCGTACATCTGAATCCGCGATCCGACCAGCGACCGGCCGTGGAGCTTGAACGAGGCAAGCGGCGGGACCGTGTCGACGAACACCGTGGCCTGGCGCGACGCGCTCTGGCGACCGCCCGGGTTGGTGGCGGTGACCTGCCAGGAGTGCGGGCCGTTGGTGAGCTGCGCCGGGATCTGCACGGACGTGCCTTCGGTCTGCGCGACCGCCGCGCCGTCCACGCTCACCACGTAGCGCAGCGGCCCCCACGCGTCGTGAGCGGCCGTCCAGGCGAGCGAGGGCTGCACCGTGCGCGCGTACTGGAACGTCCGCGTCGGGGCGAATCCACCGGGCGACTGGTACAGCTGGGCGGTGACTATCTGCGCTCCGGCCCCCTCGCCCTGCAGCCACGCGATCAGCACGTCACCGTTGACGTCCCCCGCGGCGGTGATCCCGTCGGCGGCGTCGGTCGGGCCCTGGCCGGGCGAGGAGACGACCATCTCGGGGCCGAGCGTGCCGCTCGACGGGGCGTAGCGGGCCCGAATCTCGGGGAAGCCGGCCGAGCCCGGATCCTGCTGCCACGCGATCAGGTTCGAGAACAGCCCGGCGGTTGCGGGGATGGCGTCCGGCGGAGCCGCCTCCGGGAGGCTGTTGATCTGGGTGGTCCCCTCAAAGATCCCGTTGCTGCCCAAGGCGGCCGCGACCACGTTGCCGGACGGCTGAAGGCCGGCGGTGACCCATCCGGCGCCGTACTCCCCCATCGTGATCTGCGGGTCATCGGCACCGCCGGAGGTGGATCCCGAGAGGCCGTCGGGCTGCGTGATGCCGTCGTAGATCGAGGCATGGAGCCTGTTCATGAGCACACGGGACTGCTGGACTCCCCCGCACGTGACCACCTCGTGAAACGCAACCTCGGCGTAGGAGGAGTCGCCTCCCGTGCCGACGACGGGCTCATCCGCCGACGCCTCCGTGCAGCCCGGCGGCGGACCGTCGGCCTGCTCGTCGACCACGCTCGGCGAGGTGCCCCAGACCCGCCGCGAGAGGACGTGGCCGTTCTCGCCCCAGACCACGATCGCGACCCCGTCTCCCGCTGTCGCCACCTCGGGACGGCCGCTGCCGGTCCCGGCGTCGTCGGCGGGCGTCTGGTTCAGCGGATCCGGTTCGAGCGCCCAGAGCCCGTTGTAGTAATAGGCCGTTCGGACGTCGTCGCCGGCGCCGTCGGCTGCCGTGAACGCAAGGTACGCCTTGCCGAAGTTGCTCATCGAGATCGAAGGGCTGGAGGCGCCGCCCGCGAGCGCGACCGGTCCGCCCAGGGATGCCGCGGCGCCCGTGCGGTCGACCTCGTAGAGGGTGCCGCCGTTGATGAAGCCGACCACGAGCAGCCCGCCGTTTCCCGCCGCGATCACGGGCTGGGTGGACGGGCCGGGCAAGCCCGGATCGACCTGCACCGGTGGCTGGAAGACGCCCCCCACAAGCGCGGAGACGAACACGTGCTGGACGCCGCCCGCCGCTTTGAGGTAAACGACGGCGCCCGTCCCGTCGCGCGCCACGGCTGCTCCGAGCCCCGATGGAGTGGCGACTCCGTCGCCTGGGCCGTCGATCACGACGGGTCCGGCCGGGCCGGGCTGCTGGGCAAAGGCTGACGGCGCCAGGACAGCAGCTGCCGCCAGCGCGCACAGCAGCGCGAGCGGCCTGCCCGCAAGCGCAGGCGAGGCGCCGCGCAGTCGCGCGCGATGCGGCTGCACGCTCATTCCCTGTCGGCCGTGGGTTCTGACCCACGTAGAACAGATGACCGGCCGAGAGGTTGCGGCGAGGGCTAGAGCCCTAACGTTCCTTCAAGAACGACGGGATGTCGATCTCGTCGTCGCGGATCTCCAGCGAGGAACGCCGCACGTCATCGATCGTGACGTCCCGGGACCGGCTCCGCTCCCGAGCGGCCCCGGAGCGCAACCGCCCGTGGTCGAAGCCGGTCGCGATCACGGTCACCCGGACGTCCTCCCCCATGCCGTCGTCGATCACGGCGCCGAAGATGATGTTGGAGTTGGCGTCGGCGGCACCCTGGACGATCTCGGCCGCCTCGTTGACCTCGAACAGGCCGAGGTCGTGCCCGCCTGTGATGTTGAGCAGGATCCCCATCGCGCCTTCAACCGACTCCTCGAGCAGCGGCGAGGAGATCGCGATCTTGGCCGCCTCGGAGGCCCGGTTCTCCCCGCTCGCCGAGCCGATCCCCATCAGGGCGGTGCCTGCATCGCGCATGATCGTCCGTACGTCGGCGAAATCCAGGTTGATCAGCCCGGGGATCGTGATCAGATCGGTGATGCCCTGAACGCCCTGCCGCAGGACGTTGTCGGCCTCGCGGAACGCATCGAGCATCGACGTCCGGCGTTCCACGATCGCCAGCAGCTTCTCGTTGGGGATCACGATCAGCGTGTCGACGTGCTCTCGCAGCTTGTGGATGCCCTCGTCCGCCTGGCGGGCGCGCTGCGTGCCCTCGAACGCGAACGGCCGCGTGACGCACCCGACGGTGAGCGCACCGATTTCGTTCTTGGCGATTTCCGCGATCACCGGCGCGGCGCCGGTGCCGGTGCCGCCCCCCTCTCCGGCCGTGACGAACACCATGTCGGCGCCCTTCAACGCCTCCTTGATCTCATCCCGAGACTCGGCGGCCGCCCCCTGTCCGATCTCGGGATTGGCCCCGGCGCCCAAGCCCTTGGTCAGCTGGTGGCCGATGTTGAGCTTGATGTCGGCGTCGCACATCGCGAGCGCCTGGGCGTCGGTGTTGCAGGCGATGAACTCCACCCCGCGCAGTCCGGCGTCGACCATCCTGTTGACGGCGTTGGTCCCGCCGCCGCCCACGCCAACGACCTTGATGACCGCCAGATAACTTCCGCTTTCCATGTCAGCGTCCGAGCCTCGAGTTATCGTTGAGAGTTTTCAGCCCCCATCGCTATATGCGGAGTTTTGCACGTTAGGCGCTGGAGATGCAGCAAGTCAACGTCGTGAGCAGCACGCAACGATCGTTGCAGATCGCCCGACTCTCAACGACGGGCCGAGAGTTTGAGCTCGGAGGAGGCTCGACCTTCGGTTGAGGGTCAGCTCCTGGGGCACCTTGCGGCTCAGCTCCTGGGCGACGATCGTCAGCTCCCCGCGGCAGGCCGCATCGGATCGCTGACATCGATGTAGGAGGCGCCGACCGAACCCGGATCCGCGAGCACCTCCGTGGCGGCGAGCCATTTCGCGTGCAGGCGGCTGCCGTCGCCGAAGTAGATGCTCGGGCCTCCTCGGAGCTGGGCTACGAGGCCGTGGCCGGGGACCATGGTCACCTGACTGACCCTCGGCAGCATCTGGTACGGCGCCGCTCCGAGCAGCGAGACCGCCTGCAGCGCCGAGGGCTCGGTCAGCCGTGGCCCTCCCGGGGGCACGCCCAAGGGGATCAGCGGGAGGGTCGCGCCCGAGACGTCGTGCAGAAGCGCGCCGTCCGAGCCGACCGCGACCTGGCGCCCGTCGACCTGCACGACCGCAACCGGGAGCTCCTCGATAACGCGGATCCGCATCCCGTGCGGGAACTGGCTGGAAACCCGCAGGCCCTTCACCTCCGGAAACGGCGACACGGCGTTGTGCAGCTGCGACATCTGGACATCGAGCGTCGTCATGCTCCGGGCCGCCGCCACGAGGGCCGAGCGGATCGCGCCCGCATCAGGCCCGGTCTCCCCCGTCACGCTCACCCGCTCGACCGCCACCAGCGAGGAGTCGCGCACCCACAGCCACGCCCCGGCAAGCGCGAGCCCCAGCCCGACAATCACCGCGAGGACGATCGGCAGTCGGCTCGGCGACAGGCGCACGCGCCTGCGCGCCGAGCGTCGCCCGCGACGGGGCACCGCGCCAGGTCGCGATCGCGTCAGTGCCCGCCCGAAGCTCATCCGCTCCTCCAGGCCGCTGGGAGCTCGACTGGCCCCAACGTCTGGACCTCTGGCTCGAGCTCGATCACGAAACGCTCCCGGACGCGCTTGCGACCCTCGGCCATCACGGCGACGACGTCCGCGGTTGTGGCATCGCCGTGGTTGACGATGAAGTTGGCGTGCTTCTCGGAGAAGCTGGCCCCCCCGATCCGCAGCCCCCGGCAGCCCGCGGCTTCGAGCAGCTGACCGGCCGTGCGGCCCTCCGCCCGGGGGTCGTCAGGGTTCTTGAACGTCGATCCGAACGTCTTGATGCCCGAGGGCTGAGCGGCCTTGCGCCAGGCTCGCATCTCCGCGAGCGTCGCCTTCACCTCGCTCGCGTCCGCCGCTCGGAGCGCGAATGAAGCTCTCGCCACCACCTGCCCCGGGCGCAGCCCCGAGCGGCGATAGCCGAATCCGAGCTCTTCCGGGGCGAGTCGCTCCAGGCCAGACGGGCTCACCACGTCCACCCACTCGAGCACGCGCGCCAGCTCCCCGCCATACGCGTTGGCGTTCATGCGAACCGCACCGCCGACGGTGCCCGGAATGTTGACGCCGAACTCCAGGCCCGCAAGCCCAGCCTGCGCCGCGCGCGCCGAGACCGCGGGAAGGCGCGCACCGCCACCGCAGCGAATCGTGGTTCCTTCCAGCTCGATCTTGCTCAGCTCGTTGTCCAGCTTCACGACCAATCCCTCCACGCCGGCGTCCGCAACCAGGAGGTTCGACCCCGAGCCCACGACCCCTACCTCCACGCCCTGCGCCCCCGCCCAGGCGAGCAACCGCTCGAGCTCCTCGATCGAGCCAGGACGGGCGAACAGCTCGGCCGGCCCACCTGTCCGGATGGTCGTCAGCCGCGCCAGCGGGTACTCCCGCTGAACGCCGGGGGGTGGATCGGCCATCGGGAGCAGGGTAGATGGCGCGGCGGCGCAGCTCGCCTGGGCTGGCGGGATAGGCCCTACTCGAGCAGCGACCGTCCGAGCGCGTCGATGTTCCCCGCGCCCATCAGCAGGCAGAGGTCGCCGCCTTGGAGCGTGCTCAGCAGGTACCGGCGTGCCTCCTCGAACCCGGGGAGCCACGCCACCACACGGCCCTCGGCGCGGTCGGCCGCCGCGGCCGCCACCAGACGTCCGTCGACGCCCGGGAAGTCTTCGGCTCGGTCTCGGGCGGCATACACCTCCAGGACGACCACGACGTCAGCCGCCGCGAGCGCGGCGCCGAACTCGCGCCACAGCGCCTGGGTGCGCGAGTAGAGGTGGGGCTGGAACACCGCGACGAGGCGGTTTGGAGCGAGCGTCCTGGCGGTTGCGATCGCTGCGGCGACCTTGGTGGGGTGGTGCGCGTAGTCGTCGTAGACCTCGGCGCCGGTGGGGGTCCGTCCCAGGCGCTCGAAGCGCCGCCGGGCACCGCGGAAGTCGCGCAGCGATGCGGCCGCCCGGGCCGGATCGGCGCCCGCCAGCGCTGCCGCTGTGAGCGCGCCCGCGGCGTTGACCGCGTTGTGCGCGCCCGGCACCGAGAGCTCGACCTCGATCCCGCGCCACTGGAAGCGGGAGCCATGCGGGGAGAGGACGGGCGCAGCCGCGTCGTAGGGGACGGCGTCCTCGGGACACAGCGCGCGCAGCTCCGGCCGGTCCCACACGACCGTGCCCTCGGTCGCCCGAGCCATAAATTCCTTGAAGGTCCTCTCGAGGTCCAGGCGCGAGGAGTAGGTGGAGTGGTGGTCGAGCTCGGCGTTGGTGAGGACGGCTACCTGCGGCCACAGCTTCAGCAGCGAACGGTCGGACTCGTCGGCCTCAACGACGATCCACTCTCCTTCCCCCCACCCCGCGTTCGATCCGGTGTCGCGCAGCTCCCCGCCCACGATGTAGGACGGATCGAGCCCGGCGCCCCGGAGCGCCTGGACGACCATCGCCGCGGTCGTTGTCTTGCCGGCCGTGCCGGTGACTGCGAGGCAGCGCCTCAGCTCGGCGATCTGGGCGAGAAGATCAGCACGGTGCAGTTCCCGTCCCCGCGCGGCCTGGCGTTCGGGATTGCTTGCGGGGACCGCGGTCGAGTACACGACCTCCGCGCGAGCGGGGACGTTCTCGGCCGCGTGGCCGATCACGGGATGGATGCCGTGCTCGCGCAGCCGCGCGGTGTAGCTGGACTCGGAGCGGTCCGAGCCGGTCACCTGGGCGCCCAGCTCCCTGGACACCAGCGCCAGCGCGCTCATGCCGGCACCGCCGATGCCGACAAAGTGAAGTATGCGGCCGGACCACTCCCGAGTCATCCCGCACGTTTGCTATCACTCCCGCGGTCCTCGGGGCCGACACGACCGAAGGGGAAGATCGTTGCAGGAGATACGCCGGCTGCTCGCAGGCACGGCGCTCGTGGCCATGGTCTGGACCGGGGTGGCGGCAGCCGCTGGGCGCCCGGGGGCCAGCCGAGCGAGCGCAGCGGCGGCATGCGCTGACCCCGACCACTACCCGGCCACGGGTAACCCGTCCAATCCGCTGGATCTGCCGAACCCGCCCGGGGCCAACCCGCTGAACGGCGCGCGCTTCTTCGTCGACGGGCCCGCTCACGGCGCTGCGGCAAGCGCGATCGCGTCGATGCTGGGCCTCGACCCCAGCTCCCTCCCGGACAGCTTTACCTGGGCCGAGCTTCAGCAGAGCATGCACGCGGGCCGCCTCGCGCGGGACCTCGCCGGAAACCAGGGCCTGGCGGGGAACGTGGCGTTGCTCTCGAAGATCGCCGAGCAGCCCGAGGTGAACCGATTCAGCCTCTATTCCGGCGGCGGCGGACCCGGCGCGATCTATGCCCAGGTGCACAAGATCGTCTGCGACAACATGGAGGCCGACCCCGGCTCGATCCCGATCTTCAGCACCTACTTCCTCTACCAGGCGGGCTACTGCGAGAGCAGGAGCGAGATCCTCTCCCACCGCTCGACGTTCGAGCGTCAGGTCGACGAGATGGCGAGGGGCATCGACCGCCGCCCGGCGGTGATGCTGCTGGAGCTCGACGCGATTGGAGCGTCGAGGTGCATGCAGCACACGGGTGCGCTGCCCTACTGGGAGGGCGACATCAGGTACGAGATCGACAGGGTCGCGGCGCTGCCCCACACGGTCGTCTACGTGGAGGCCGGCTACGCGGACGGCAATCCACCGGGGTACACGGCGAAGGTCCTGAACGCCGTGGGAGTGGAAAAGATCCGCGGCTTCTTCACGAACGACACGCACGAGGACTGGACGATCAGCGAGATCCGCTGGGGTCAGCGGGTCTCCACGCTGACCGACGGCGCGCACTTCATCGTCAACACTGCCACGGACGGCCAGGGCCCGCTGGTGCCCGCCAACCGGGTCAAGGACGGAAACGAGGTCCTCTGCAACCCGCCCGGACGCGGCCTTGGCCCGCTGCCCACGACGAGCACTGGGTTCAGCGGCGTCGACGCCTTCCTGTGGACGGCTCCCCCCGGCAACAGCAGTGGCACGTGCAACGGCGGCCCCCCCTCCGGCGACTTCTGGCCGGCGAAGGCGATCGGCCTCGCCGCCAACGCCAACGCCCGGCTCGGCCCCGGGTACCCCAGCAGGCCCTACTGAACGGCCCGGAGCAGCGCAGGCCGTTGCTGGCCCACGCGTTCACCGCGCCGCCGCCGCGAGCAGCTCGTGTGCGATCTCGTGGGCCGCTTCGGGGCGGGCGAGCTGCGCAGAGGCCCGCGCCATCGCAGTCAGGCGCGAGCGGTCCGCGAGCAACCGGCCGACCTCCTGCGCCAGTCGCGCTCCGCTCAGCTCCGCGTCGGGGATCACCACCGCCGCACCGGCGCGCGCCATGAAGCCGGCGTTCTCCGTCTGGTGGTCGGCCGTGGCGTGGGGATAGGGGACCAGGACCGCCGGGCGGCCGGCCGCGGCGATCTCGAAAATCGATCCGCCCGCCCTGGCCACGACGAGGTCGCTGGCCAGCAGCGCCTCCCCGAAGTCGGAGATGTAGCCGCGCAGGTCGTAGTGGGGATCCGGGGCGCGCAGGTCGGGCAGGTCGCGATCCCCGGCGGCGTGCAGGACGTGAAATCGAGCCCCGGCGAACGCCTCGACCGCGGCGTGGTTGATCGAGCGGGCGCCCTGCGACCCGCCGAATACCAGCACGCACGTCTCGTCGGGCCCGATCTGGAAGCGCTCGCGCGCGGCCCTGCGATCGGAGGCGGGTGCGGGGACCGGCCGGCCGGTCACGCGGTAGCGCGGTCCGTCGCGGCCGGGCAGTGGGAAGGACAGGCAGACCCGGCGCGCGAACGGGGCCAGCAGGCGGTTGGCGAGCCCGAGGTGACTGTCGGCCTCGATCAGCACCAATGGCACGCGCCGGATGACCGCGGCCAGGCCTACCGGACCGGACACGTAGCCGCCGGCCCCCAGCACCGCGTCGGGGCGCAGCGCGCCGATCAGCCGCCAAGCCGCCAGCAGCGCGAGCGTGTCCGTCAGGGCGGCGCGCGCCGCCTGGAGCGGCCTGCGACGGGGCAGCGGCCGGACGTCCAGGGTGCGAAGCTCGTATCCGGCCTCCGGGATCAGCCGCTGCTCGAGGGGAGCACCCGACTCGCGGGCGCCTCGCCCTCCGACGAAGATGACCTCGGCGCCCTCAGCTCGCAGCGCGTCCGCGACGGCCACCGCGGGCACCACGTGCCCCGCCGTCCCGCCGGCGCCGATCACGATTCGGCGTGCGCTCACCGCGCGGGCTTTCGACCACACGCAGCCGTGCCGAGCCTGGTCGGCCGACGTTCAAGAGCAGCCCCACCGCCGCGAGCATGACGCACAGGTTCGTGGGTGCGTAGGAGATGAACGGGAGCGGCACCCCGGTCAATGGCGCGAGGCCGAGCACGACGAAGATGTTGAGGATTCCCTGGCACAAGATCAATGACGTGAGCCCGGTCGCCAGCAGCTTCGCATACCGATCGACCGCCCTGCGGGCCGTGCGCAGGCCGGCGTAGGCGATTATCCCGTAGAGGAACACCACCCCAAAGATCCCGAGCACCCCGAGCTCTTCGCCGATCACGGCCAGGATGAAGTCGGTCTGGGCCTCCGGGAGGTAGAAGGCCTTCTGCACCGAGCGGCCCAGCCCTACTCCGAGCAAGCCCCCCGACCCGAGCGCGATCTGCCCCTGGACCGCCTGGTAGCCGGCCCCCGACTTCGTCGACGCCGCCCAAGGGTGCAGGAACGATGTCAGCCTGGCGCGCTCGTACGGCTGGGCCAGCGCCAGCACGACCACGCACCCGGCCGCGATCCCGGCCAGCAGCAGCAGGTGACGCCCGGGCATCCCGGCGGCGACCAGCAGCGCGGCGATCGTGAACGCGATCACCAGGGCCGTGCCGAGGTCGGGTTCGACCACGATCAGGAGAAGCGCCGGCCCGGCGACGATGGCGATCGGGGCCACCGCCTGCCGGAACCCGCGCAGCCGATTGGGATGGTCGGCCAGATAGCGGGCCACGTAGAGGACG
>Ga0187814_10000052_pt1 | contig 25839 bp, 19 predicted proteins | sample NC_S_4_FD_132450 | JGI IMG/M metagenome (GOLD analysis project Ga0187814, IMG submission 132450) | Wetland sediment microbial communities from Neuse River Estuary, North Carolina, USA - ASW-S_4 | ecosystem: Environmental > Aquatic > Freshwater > Wetlands > Sediment | place: USA: North Carolina... | reverse complement strand
TCCACGTCAGCTCGCCCTGCTTGTAGAGCTCGAGCAGCGCGAACAGGGTGACCGCGACCGTGACCCGGTCGGCGCTTCTCACCGCCTCGTCGAAGGTGAAGCTGCCGCGACGCAGCAGCAGGCGCAGATGCGAGAGGCGCTCTGCGAGCGAGACCTTGGGGATCGCCATGTGACCCACATCCACCGGCGGGGGAATCCGCAGCAACCCGCCGACCGCGGCCGCGAGCGCGTCCGGGCTGTAGACCGCATGCGCGTCCGCGAGCGAGGCGCGCCGCAGGAACGGCGGCCGCGGCGCGGACCGGAAGCGATAGCCCTCCTGCCCGGACAGACGGTCCTCAAGATGAGCGGCCGCGGCGCGGTAGCGATGGGCGTCGAGCAGCCGCGCGAGCAGCTCCTCGGCGGCCTCGCCGGGATCGAGCTCGATCAGCTCATCCTCCTCGCCGGGGAGCAGCAGGCGTGACTTGAGCTCCAGCAGCGCGGCGATCAGGACGAGGAACTCGGTCGTCGCCTCGAGCTCCAGTTCGCCTCTGTGCTCGAGATGGTCGATGTAGGAGATCACGATCTCCGCCAGGTCCACCTCCAGCAGGTCGACCTCCTCGCGCAGGATCAGCGTGAGTAGCAGGTCGAACGGCCCCGCGAAGACGTCGAGATCCAGCTCCAGCTCCACCAACCGCATGGGCCTGAGGCTACCCGGCGCCGCGGACCGGTCCGACGCCCATCGCCTCCCGCACCTCAGCGAGGGTCTCGGAGGCGATCGCTCGCGCCTTCTCGGCGCCAGCAGCGAGCGTCCGCTCGAGTGCCGGCTCGTCGCGACGGAGCTCCTGGTAGCGCTCGCGGACCGGAGCGAGGTGCTGCACGACGCCGTCGGCGACGGCCTGCTTGAACGCGCCGTAGCCTTGGCCGTCGAATTCCCGCTCGATCTCGTCCGGCGCGATGCCCCGCACCGCCGCAAGGATCTCGATCAGGTTGGAGATCCCGGCCTTCCCGGGCGCGCGCCGGACCTCCGCGCCGGAGTCGGTGACCGCCGAGCGGACCTTCTTCAGCACCGCGTCGGGTTGATCGAGCACGTACACCGTGCCCTGCGGGCTGCCTCCGGTGGTCGACATCTTGCGGTCGGGGAACTGGAGGTCCATGATCCGCGCGCCGACTTCTGGAATGCGCACGTCGGGGACCACGAGCGTCGCGCCGAAGCGGGCGTTGAAGCGCTCGGCGGTGTCACGCATCAGCTCGATGTGCTGGCGCTGGTCCTCGCCAACCGGAACCTCGTTGGCCCCGTAGGCGAGCACGTCGGCCGCCTGCAGGACCGGGTAGAAGAACAACCCGGCTGAGACCAGATCGCGCTGCGTGCCCGACTTCTCCTTGAACTGATGCATGCGGTTCAGGTCGCCGAAGGCGGTCACGCTCGATAGCAGCCAGCACAGTTCGGTGTGCTCGTGGACGTCGCCCTGGCGGAAGAAGATGCAGCGCTTTGGGTCGATCCCGGCCGCAAGCAGCGTCGCCGCCGTGTCGTAGACCGACTCGCGCAGCGCCGCGGGCTCGTACGGGACGGTGGTCGCGTGGAGGTCGACGATGCAATAGATCGCCTCGCCGCGGTCCTGACCGGCAACGTACTGGGTGATCGCCCCGATGTAGTTGCCGAGGTGCTTACGGCCGGTCGGCTGGATGCCGGAGAAGATGCGCATCTGGAGTGTTGGCAGGCTACTTGGAGAGCGCTGCCGCGGCTGGGCCAGAGGCGCGGCGCCGCGCCGGGCGAGAACCGGGGCGATCGCGACGGAGCACGAATGCCGCCACGACCCCGCCGATCGCGCCGCAGACGTGGCCCTGCCAGGAAACGCCCGAGTGCGGCACGATGCTCGCCAGCAGCGCCCCGCCCCAGATCACGCCTACGACCAGGCCGGTCAGCAACTCGACCGCGCTGCGGTCGAAGAATCCCCGCGCGAACAGGTAGGTCGCGTATCCGAATACGACGCCACTGGCGCCGATCGTGACGATCGGGACGCCGGTCGAGGTGTGCGAGGGCGAGATCAGCCAGGTGCCGAGGCCACCGACGACTATCACGATCAGCGTCACCGCGGCCAGCCGGGCGGCGCCCCGCAGGGCGATGATCAAACCCATGAACACGAGCGGAATCGTGTTGTCGAGCAGGTGCGGTGAGAAGTTGGCGTGGATGAACGGCGCGGTGAAGATCCCCCACAGACGCCCCGGGTCCCGGGGGTGGATGCCGTCGCTGTCGAGTCGGTAGGAGTCGAGCGCGTTGATCGCCTCGATGACCCACATCAGCACGACGATCCCGATCAGCAGCCCAATGCCCTCACGCTGAAGCTGCCCTCTGCGCGCCCGTTGCGTGCTGCGATCGGCTGCCGGGAAGACGTCGCTCATTGCTCAGAGGATGGCAGGTCGCCAGGGTCTCTCAGCGCCTCGACTGCGACGGCGAGCGCGACCTCCGCTCGCTCACGCAACGAGGCAGCCAGGACGAACTCCTGCGGCGTGTGCGCGCCCCCACCCCGGGGCCCCAGCCCGTCCACGGTGAGCGGGATCAGCGCTGCGAAGTGACTGGCGTCGCTGGCCCCGCCCCGGGCGGAGGCGACGATCTGGCGCCCGAGCCGGGCCGAGGCCCGCCCCAGCAGACCGGCGGTCGCCGCCTGGGCGTCCATTCCCGGCCACACGCGCTCCATCCTTGACTTGAGCGTGACCCCGTCAAGCGTGGCGGGGACGGCCCCGAGCACTCCGTCGAACGCCTCGATCCGATCGGCACGCAGGTCGAAGATCAGCTCACCCTCGGCGGGAACGACGTTCAAGGCCTCGCCTGAGTGCAGGACCGTCGGCACCACGCTCAGTCGGTCGGGCCCGCCCGGCTGATGCAGCTTGGCGAGCGCGACCGCCGTCCGGGCCAGCGCGACCAGCGCGTTGGCGCCCTGGTCGGGGGCGCTGCCGGAGTGGGCGGGCCTGCCCTCCCCGCTGACGCGCAGAGTCCCCGCCGCCTTGCGCCGTACGACCACGCCCTCCTGGCCGCTCGCGCCGCGCTCGCCGGCCTCGAAGCACAGGCACGCGTCATAGCCTCGGAACCTCTGCCCGTGCACGAATTCGCTCGTTCGCCACTCCTCGTCGGTGACCAGCACGACCGCGAGCTCGGCGAACAGCTCTGGACGCGAGGCCAGTTCACGCGCGACGCCAAGCGCGAGCACGACGCCCCCCTTCATGTCCGTCGTCCCCGGCCCGTAGAGCCGCTCGCCGTCACGGCGCAACGGCCCGTGCGCGTGATGCCCGATGACCGTGTCGATGTGCCCGAGCAGCAGCATCCGCCGCGAGCCGGTGCCGCGCACGCTGGCGACGAGGTCCCGCGCGCTACCCGGCGTCGAGCACGGCACCCGCTCGATTCGAGTCTCGGCTGGCAGCAGCGCCGCGCACACCGCCAGCGCCTCCTCGGCGCCCCCGACGTCGCCGGAGGGAGAGGAAACCGCGACCAGCGCCTCGAGCTCCCGCTCGGCGCGACCGCCGATCTCCGCTGCCGCCCTGCGTACAAACTCGTCCATGTCTGAGCGACCGACCACGTGCACCCGCGTAGTGTGCCGTGGCTGGGCAGTCGGGGCGCCGGGCGCCCCGCACGCCGCCCTCGGGGCGTGATCAGAGGGGCTGGCGGACCACCGGGTGGCGTGCTGCGGCCGCCTCGTCCAGGCGCCTGACCGGCGTCGTATAAGGGGCGTTCCGCGCCACCTCCGGGTCCTCGCGAGCCTCCCGCAGGATCTCCGCGACCGTGTCGGCGAATCGATCGAGCGTCTCCTTGGTCTCCGTCTCCGTTGGCTCGATCAGCAGGGCCTCGTCGACGATCAAGGGGAAGTAGACGGTCGGTGGGTGGACGCCGTAGTCGAGCAGCCGCTTGGCCAGGTCGAGCGTCTTGATCTGAAGCTCACGCTTCATCGGCGAGCCCGTCAGCACGAACTCGTGCATGCACAGCCGCTCGTGCGCGGCCGGTAGGTATTCGAGCACCCCCGCGCTGCGCAGCCGCGCGAGCAGGTAGTTGGCGTTCAGCACCGCGACTTCTGACACCTCGCGCAGACCCGCCGCGCCAAGCGAGCGAATGTAGGCGTAGGAGCGCACGAACACGCCGTAATTACCCTGGAAGCCGCGGAGTCTGCCGATCGACTTGGGGCGGTCGTAGTCGAGGTCGTAGTAGGGCTCCGCGCCGTTTCCGGGGTGCTCGCGCCTGACCACCTGCGGTCTCGGCAGGAAGGGCTCGATCCGATCTGAGACCGCGATCGGACCAGCTCCGGGGCCGCCGCCGCCGTGCGGCTGCGTGAACGATTTGTGCAGGTTGAAGTGGACGATGTCGAAGCCCATGTCCCCAGGCCGACAGATGCCCATGATCGCGTTCAGGTTCGCCCCGTCGTAGTAGAGCGTGGCACCGACGCCGTGGACGATCTCTGCGATCTCCTCGATCCCGGTCTCGAACAGCCCCAGCGTCGAGGGGTTGGTGAGCATCAGGCACGCCACCTCGTCGCTGGCTTTCGCGCGGAGGTCCTTAAGGTCGACGTTGCCCGCGGCATCGGTGCCGACCTTGACGACTTCGTAGCCAGCCATCGTGACGGTAGCCGGGTTGGTCCCGTGGGCGGTGTCGGGGGTCAGCACCTTGGTTCGGTGCTCGCCGCGGTCCTCATGGAAGGCACGGGTCAGCAGCACCCCGGCGAGCTCCCCGTGCGAACCGGCCGAGGGCTGCAGCGAAACGTGCGGCAGCCCCGCAATCTCGGCAAGCGCCCCCTGCAGGCGCCACATCAGCTCCAGCGCGCCCTGGGCCCGGGAAGGGTCCTGGAGCGGATGAAGCTTCGCGTGGCCCGGCAGGGCGGCGATCCGCTCGTGCAGCTTGGGGTTGTGCTTCATGGTGCACGATCCGAGCGGGTAGAAGCCTGTGTCCAGGTCGAAGTTGCGCTTCGAGAGGCGGTTGAAATGCCGCACGATCTCCGGCTCTGAGACCTCCGGCAGCCGCGGCGGCTCGGTCCGGCGCAACGCGCTCGGAAGGAGCTCGTCAAGCGGGCGCTGCGGGACGTCCAGCTTCGGCGGGGAGAACGCACGCCGGCCAGGCTTCGAGCGCTCGAAGATCGTCAGCTCGTCGTCCGCGGCTCGGATCACGTGCGGGCTCCCGTCTCCGCGAACTGGCGGCGTTCGGCTGCGACCGCCGCGGCGAGCGTCGCCGCCAGCCGGTCGATATCAGCTCGGGTGCGCTGCTCGGTGATCGCAATCAGCAGGGCATCGGCAAGCTCCGGGTATTCCCGCCCCAGCGCGTACCCCGGGTTCACGCCCTGCGCGCGGCACCGATCGATCACACGCTGGGCGGGCACATCCAGCGTCACCGCGAATTCGCGCACAACGGGCTGATCGTGCAGCAGCGTGACCCCATCGATGGCGGCGAGCCGCTCCCGCGTATAGGCCGTGCGCTGGATCATCGACTCGACCAACTCGACGATTCCGACGCGGCCGAGCCAGGACAGATAGATCACGCCCGCGAGCGCGTTCAGCGCCTGCGCGGTGCAGATGTTGGAGGTCGCGCGCTCGCGCCGGATGTGCTGCTCGCGCGTCTGGAGCGTGAGCACGAAGCCACGCCTGCCGTCGGCATCGCGGGTCTCCCCCGCGATCCGGCCCGGGACCCTGCGCATCAGCGCCTCCGTCGCCGCGAAGAACCCGAACGACGGACCACCGAAGTCGAGCCGGTTACCGAGCGTCTGGCCCTCGCCGACCGCGATGTCGGCGCCGCACTCACCGGGTGACTTGAGCACCGCCAGCGGCAGCGGATCGCACGCGCAGATGACGAGCGCGCCCGCCTCGTGAGCGGCGCGCGCGATCGGCTCGAGGTCTTCGACCGCGCCGAGGAAGTTGGGTTGCTGGACGACGACCGCGCTGACGGTGTGATCGAGCGCACCCAGTTCGGTGGCGCCTTTCACCAACGGCGCGTCCTCCACTCCCATGCCCCATCCGTGGGCGAGCGTCGCCAGCGTCTCCCTGGAGTGCGGATGCACGCCCCGTGACACTACGAAGCGACCCCGTCCGTTGTCGAGCTTGGCGACGTACCCGGCCGCGCCGACGGCGCTCGGGCCCTCATACACGGACGCGTTCGATACGGGCAGGCCCGTCAGCTCGGAGATCGCCGTCTGGTACTCAAACATCGCCTGGAGTCCACCCTGCGAGATCTCCGGCTGATAGGGCGTGTACGGGGTGAGGAATTCCGAGCGCAGGATGATCGAGTCGATCAGCGCCGGGACATAGTGGTCGTACATCCCTGCGCCTAGGAATGAGAGCTCCTGCTCGGTCGAGACGTTGGCCGCGGCGAGCGCGCGCAGCTCCTCGAACACCTCCTGCTCTGAGAGCCCGCCGTCCAGCGCAAGCGATCGGCGCAGCCGGAGGTTCGCGGGAATCTCGCTGAACAGCTCCTGCACCGAGCCGACTCCGATCTCCGCAAGCATCTCGCGCAGATCGGAGTCGGTGACCGAGGTGTAGGTCGTCACGACAGCGAAGCCTGGTATTCGGCGGCGTCCATCAGGGACTCCCTTTCGGAGGGGTCACTCAACCTCACGCGGACCAGCCAGCCGTCGCCGTACGGGTCCTCATTGACGGTCTCCGGACTCTCCGACAGGACCTCGTTGATCTCGACGATCTCCCCGGACATCGGAGCGATCACGTCGGACACGGCCTTGACCGACTCGATCTCGGCGTACGGTTGGTCCTTGGCGACGGTGGCGCCGACCTCGGGCGCCTCGAAGAACACCACCTCGCCGAGCGAATCCTGCGCAAACCAGGTGATGCCGAACGTCGCGGTATCGCCGTCGACGCGGGCCCAGTCATGCTCGGCGTGGTACATCAGGTCTTCCGGATAGCTGGGGTCGGCCATGCTCAGGAGTCCTTTCGGTACAGAGGCTTGCGCTCGAGCAGCGCCGTGCGGATTGTGCCTCGGACGTCAATCTCGATGCGGGTGCCCGGATCGGACTTCTCAGAGGGTACGTACGCCATCCCGATGCCGCGCTCGAGGCACGGCGAAAAGGTCCCGCTCACCACCTCGCCCCCGCCGACGACCGGGTTCCCGGCCCGCGCGATGCCCGGACCGTCGATCACGAACGGAATCAGCTTCTCCTTCGTGCCCGAGCGCCGCGCCGCGGCCGCAGCCTCTGACCCGATGAAGCCGGTCTCCTCCTTGCAGCACCAGCCCAGTCCAGCCTCGATCGGTCCCCGCGCCTCGCAGAGGTCGTTGCCGTACAGGTGGAAGCAGACCTCGAGCCGGAGGGTATCCCGTGCCCCCAGACCGCAGGGCCTCGCACCGGCCGCGCAGATCGCATCCCACACTTCGGGGGCGTCCGCGGGGTCGAGCAGCAGCTCAACCCCGTCCTCGCCGGTGTACCCGGTGCCGCAGACGAGCATCGCCGCGCCGGCGACGGTCCGCTCGCTCAGGTGCATGCGCAGCGGCAGCGCGCCGTCGGCCAGCCCCTGCACCAGCGCCCGAGCGCGAGGCCCCTGCACGGCCAGCATCGCGAACCGCGGCGCGACGTCGACCACGTCGACGTCAAAGCCTGATACGTGCGCCTGCAACCACACCACATCCTTCTCGTGATTGGCGGCATTTGTCACGGTGAGGTATTCGCATTCCGCGAGCCGGTACGTGAACAGGTCGTCCAAGACCCCGCCGTCCTCGCGGCACATCACGCTGTACTGTGCCCCGCCCTCCGGGATCCGGCGGACGTCATTTGAGAGCATGCGCTGCAGGAACTCGAGCGCCTGCGGTCCGCGCGTCGCCACCTCGCCCATGTGCGAGATATCGAACACGCCCACGTCACGCCGAACGGCCAGATGCTCCTGCCGGATCCCCTCATACTGCACCGGCATCTCCCACCCCGCGAACGGGACCAGCTTCGCCCCAGCGGCGACGTGCCGCTCATAGAGGGAAGTACGGCGCAGAGCCGTCTGGGTGCTCGGGGTCACAAGGTGAGGCTATTACAAGCCGCCAGTCACCCAGGCGGCCCGCTCGGCCGGGGTGCTCCTGACGCGGGCCGGCCGAGCCGTGGGGCCGTGACGCTCGTTCGAGGCGACACCCGGGCTGCCGCCACCGCGCGTCGGCGCGATCTGCACGGTCGAGTGGAAGATCGAGGACACGATCGAGAACGCCGGCTTGAGCTGACCGGTCGGGGTCACCAGTCCCTTCTGGACCCAGGGCGGATCCGGGTACGGGTCGCCGCCGCCCCAGCCCGGCCTTGCGGCGAAGTCCTGGAGCGCGAAGTACAGCGCCCCGGACAGCCACTTCTTCGTCGCGAACACCTCCAGGTGGTAGGCGGCCGAGTTGGCTTGGAACTCGTAAGTGCCGCGCTCCTCGACGGGCCCGTGCCTGTTGGCCTCGAATCCGAACTCGGTTACGAACAGGCCCTTGGTCGGATAGCAGGCACGCAGGCTGTCGAGGAACGGAGACAGCGCGTCGCGATCGTCGGTCCCGCCACCGCCGGCGTCGAACCACCCGAAGTAGTCGTTGAAGCCGATCACGTCTAGTGGCGCGTAGGCGGACTGGCAGGGCACGCCGGGCCAATCGGAGATCGCCATCCCGACCGGCCTGGTGGGGTCGAGCCGGTGCGCGAGGGCGGCGGCGCCCGCGATGTAGTTGGCTTCGTTCGTGGTGGCGGGGGTCGGCAGCTCGTTGCCGATGCTCCAGAGCATCACGGACGGGTGGTTCTGGTTGGTGAGGATGTTCTGCTGGAGCATCGAGTCGGCCCGTGCCTGCACTGAAGGATCCCCCAGCTGCTGGTCAGTGAGCTGGTACACCGGGATCTCGGACCAGATCAGGAGCCCGTCCCGGTCGGCCATCTCCAGGATCTGTGGGTTGAGCGGATAGTGCGAGCGGATCACGGTCGCCCCCAGCTTGCGCGCCCAGCCCACCAGCGCGGCTAGCTGCCCCGGCGACAGCGCGGCGCCCGTCCGGTAGTTCTGCTCGTGGATGAACACGCCGCGCAGGTTCAGCAGCCGGCCGTTGAGCGCCACGCGCCCGCCCGGCGTCACCTCGATGCTCCGGATCCCGCTGTAGGTCACATAGCCGCCGAGCGTCCGCCCGCGGGAGTCGGAGAGGGTCAGCGTGGCACGGTACAGCGTGGGATGGCCCGGGGTCCAGAGCTGCGGGTGGTCGACGATTGCCGCACCCAGGGCGGTCCAGGTCGAGTGCGGCGCAATCTTCGCCGAGCCGAAGGAGACCGGAATGCTCCCGTAGTAGCCGTGGAGACGCACCTGCTGCGCCACGCCGGTGACGTTGCGGACCGACACCTGCTCCTGGATCGTGGCGGCGCAGGTGGGACACGGCAGCAGGGGACGGACCTGCGCCATCTGGATGTCGGCCTGCTGTGCCGTCCGGAGGTAGACCTCCTGAAGGATGCCGCCGAAGTTCCACCAGCCACCACTGGGACCTGGAGGTAGGTCGCCAGACCCGCGGCGGTCGTCGACGCGGACGACCAGCCGGTTGGCCCCGGGGCGCAGCTGAGGCGAGATGTCGAATTCAAAGGGGAGATAGGCGCCGCTGTGGCTGCCGATCAGCCGTCCGTTGAGCCACACCGTGGCGCGGTAGTTGACCGACTCGAAGCGAATGATCCAGTGCCGGTCGCTCGCCGGAACGTAGCTCGCGAACGCCCCGCTCGGCAGGGCGAAGTCCCGCCGGTACCAGCCGACGTATCCGGACATGCTGCTGCTCGACAGGTCGCCGGCGTTGTAGGCGTTCGGCACGGTCACGGGAGACCAGCCGTCGGTTGAGGCAGCGTCGGCCCACCATCTCTGCCCGACTCCGATGTCGCCGGTGTCCGCGCGGTACAGCCACTCACCGCCAAGCAGGTAGCGGCCGGTCTGCCCGTCGCGATAGAGCGCCCCCCTGGTCGGGGGCTTGGGGAGATAAACCGGTCCTTGCGCCCGCGCGACTGCGGCTCCAGCCAGCATCAGCGCGAGGCCGAGCAGCAGCGGCAGGCAGCGGCGAGGTACGGTCATCCGGTCTTCTTCTGCTTCGGCGGCGCCTTCGTCGGCCGCTTCGGCTTGGGCTTGGTCACCTTGACGACCGAGACAACCCGGGTGGCGTTACCGGCTTTGTCGGTCACCACGACGGCGATCTGATACCGGCCGGGGCGGCGGTAGGCGTGGAAGCTGCGGTGAACGCCGGGTTGCAGCGAGGCCACGGTCCCGTCGCCCCACCGGACCACGACCTTGGCAACTCCGGAGGCGTCGGAGGGAGGCTCGCCCGCCGGGGGCAGATCGACGTAGGTGACATACACGTGCAGCGTGGAGCCGACCAGCGGCCGGCCGTAGAGCTTCGCCGCGACGGTGGGCGCAACGGTGTCGACGAATACCGTGGCCGCCCTCGTCTGCGCTCGCTGGCCGGCGGGGTTGCTGCCGCTGACCTGCCAGGTATGCGGGCCGTCGGTGAGCGCCGCCGGGACCCGCGCGAACGTCGACTGGGTCTGTCCCACCGCGGTGCCGTCGACGCTCACCGTGTACGTCATCGGCCCCCACAGCTCGTGGGAGCCCGTCCAGATGAGAACCGGCGCGGAGCTGTTCGCGTAGCGGAAGGACTTGACCGCGGCGAACGGCCCCGGGGGCTGATACATCTGGTCCACGGCCACCTCGGCTGCGCCCGCGGCTCCCTGCAGCCACGCGACGAGCGCGTCGCCTGAGACGTCGCCGGCGGCGGCGAGGCCGTCGGCGGCATCGGTGGGACCCTGGCCGGGAGACGAGACCACCATCTCTGGCCCGAGCGTCGCGCCGTCGGGGGCGAATCGGACTCGGATCTCCGCGCCACCCGCCGCACCCGGCTCCTGCTGCCACGCGATCAGGTCTGAGTACAGCCCGGCGGTGGCGGGCACGGCGTAGGGCTGCGCGGTGTTGCCGAGGCTGTTGACCTGAATCGTCCGCAAAGGAAGGCCGTTGTCGCCGAGCGCGGTCGCGAAGATGTTGTTGGCGCTGGTCCGAGCCGACGTGACCCAGCCGTGGCCGTATTCGCCCATCGTGATCTGCGGATCGTCGGCGCCGTCGGACGCCACACCGGCGAGGCCGTCCGGCTGGGTGATCCCGTCGTAGGCCGAGCCCTGGAGGCGGTTCATCAGCACGCGTGACTGCTGCTGGCCGCCGCAGGTCACGACCTCATGGAAGGCGACCTGCGCGTAGGAGGAGTCACCCTCGGTGCCGACCACCGGCTCGTCGGCCGAGCCCTCGGTGCATCCCGCGGGCGGGGCATCCGCCTGCTCGTAGACGACGCTCGCCGAGGTGCCCCAGACGCGCCGCGAGTACACGTGTCCGCCTTCACCCCAGGCCACGATCCCGACGCCGTCGCCGGCGGCGGCGACCGCGGCGCGGCCGTTGCCGGTGCCCGCGTCATCGGCGGCGACCGCGTTGAGCGGCGGGGTCTCGAGCGCCCAGCGGCCGTTGTAGTAGTAGGCGGCTTTGACGTCATAGCCGCTGCCGTCGCCGACGGTGAACGCGAGGTAGGCCTTTCCCAAGTTCGAGATCGAGATCGCCGGGTTCGCAACTCCCCCGCCGGAGAGCTCCTGAGGCCCGCCGAAGGGCGCCGACGGGCTTGCCCGGTCGGCCACCCACAGCGTCCCGCCGTTGATGAACCCGATCAGCAGGATCCCGCCGTTGCCGGCGGCGATCACCGGCTGGGAGGATGCGCTGCCCAGGGCGGCGTCGACCTCTACCGGGGGTCGAAACGACCCGCCGACGAGCGGCGAGACGAACACATGCGGGACGCCGTCGACCTGCTTGAGGTAGACCAGGCCCCCGGTTCCGTCGCGAGCCACCGACACGGCCAGCCCCGAGGGCGTCACGATGTCAGGACTCGGACCATCGATCACGCCTGGCGCGGCAGGGACAGGCTGCTGCGCTCCGGCCGGGGCCGCGAGCCCAGCCACCCCCACCGTGCAGGCCGCGACCGCGAGCGCCAGTCGCGCAGCACAGACGGGCTCGCGCAACGCCTTCACCATCCGCCCAAGATCGGAAATCGCTCTGCAATCCCTGTCGGCCGTGGGTCTGACCCCGGTAGAACCGATCACGCGGCCGGAGGTTGCGGTGTTTCGTGTTAGCGCTCTTTGAGGAAGGACGGGATGTCGATCTCGTCGTCCCGGATCTCGAGCGACGAGCGTCGCACGTCGTCGATCGTCACGTCCCGGCTCCGCGGAGCCCGCTCCCGCCCGGGGCCCGAACGCAGCCGGCCGTGATCGAACCCGGTGGCGATCACGGTCACGCGCACGTCTTCGCCCATCGCATCGTCGATCACGGCGCCGAAGATGATGTTCGAGTTCGAGTCCGCCGCGCCCTGGACGATCTCCGCGGCCTCGTTGACCTCGAACAGGCCGAGGTCGTGACCGCCGGTGATGTTCAGGAGGATCCCGGTCGCGCCTTCGACCGACTCCTCCAGCAGCGGTGAGGAGATCGCGATCTTGGCCGCCTCGACGGCACGATTCTCGCCGCTGGCTCCACCGATTCCCATCAGCGCGGTTCCGGCGTCGCGCATGATCGTGCGCACGTCGGCGAAGTCGAGGTTGATCAGCCCCGGGATCGTGATCAGATCGGTGATCCCCTGTACGCCCTGGCGCAGGACGTTGTCGGCCTCGCGGAACGCGTCGAGCATCGAGGTCCTGCGCTCCACGATCGCGAGCAGCTTTTCGTTTGGGATCACGATCAGCGTGTCGACGTTCTCGCGCAGCTTCTGGATTCCGTCGTCTGCCTGGCGGGCCCGTTGCGTGCCTTCGAACGCGAACGGCCGCGTGACGCAGCCCACGGTCAGCGCACCGATCTCGTTCTTGGCGATGTCGGCGATCACCGGGGCCCCACCGGTGCCGGTGCCGCCGCCCTCCCCGGCCGTCACGAACACCATGTCGGCGCCCTTCAGTGCTTCCTTGATCTCGTCCCGGGACTCGGCCGCAGCGCCCTGGCCGATGTCCGGGTTGGCCCCCGCACCGAGGCCCTTGGTCAGCTGGTGCCCGATGTTGAGCTTGACGTCCGCATCGCACATCGCCAGCGCCTGGGCGTCGGTATTGCAGGCGATGAACTCCACCCCGCGCAGGCCCGCATCGACCATCCGGTTGACCGCGTTGGTCCCACCGCCGCCAACGCCAACGACCTTGATGACTGCCAGGTAACTGCCGCTTTCCATTAGGACCGTCCGAGCCTCTACTTAGAGTTGAGTGTTTTGAGCCCCGTTCGCTCTTTGCGGAGTTTTGCACGTTAGGCCCTGCGGATGGGGCAAGTCAACGCGAGCCGCGGTTCGCAACATCCGTTGCAGATCGCCGAAGTCTCAAGAAATGGCCGAGAGTTGCCTTTTTCAGAACGTTCAACCTATGGTTGAGAGTCATTCTCCTGGCGTTGGCGCCGACGTGCCGCTGCCGGCACCGGCCGCGGGCCGCACCGGGTCGGTGACGTCGATGTATGCGGCGCCGACCGAGCCTGGATCGGCAAGCACCTCCGACGCGGAGATCCACTTCGCGCGCAGATCGGTGGCGTCTCCGAAATAGATGCTGGGACCCCCGCGGACCTGGGCGACGAGACCGTGCCCGGCGACCGTTGTGACCTGGCTGATTCGCGAGAGCAGCTGGTAGGGCGCGGCAGCCAGCAGCGTCACGGCACGCGCCGCAGCGGGATCGGTCAGCCGAGGACCTCCCGGGGGAACTGCGAGCGGGATCAGCGGCAGCGAGCTCGCCGCCGCGACGTCGTGCAGGAGAGTGCCGTCCGCTGCCACGGGTATCTGTCGCCCTCCCACCTCGACGGCAGCGACCGGCAGCTGTTCGATCACCCGGATCCGCATCCCGTGCGGGAACTGGGTGCTGACGCGGAGATCCTTGACCTCGGGAAACGGGGAGACGGCCGTGCGCAGCTGGTCGATCCGCACGTCGAGCGTGGTCATGCTGCGAGCGGCGGAGGCCAGCGCCGAGCGAATCGCGGCGGCGTCGGGTCCGGTCTGGCCCGTCACCGTCACCTGCTGGACGGCTACCAACGAGGAATCCCGCAGCCACAACCATCCGCCGGCAAGCATCACGCCGACTCCGACCAAAATAGCGAGCGCCAGTCGCAGCCTTCGCGGCGCCCTGAGGGCTCGCCGGGGAAGCGATCGGGTCCTCCGTCGCGCCTGCGGGACGCCGGGGCGACGCCGCGCATACGCCCGTCCGAAGCTCACGGGCGTCTCCAGTCGCGCGGGATCTCGACCGGACCGAGCGCCTGAACCTCTGGCTCGAGCTCGACGCCGAAGCGCTCCAGCACGCGCCGCCTGCCCTCCGCCATCACCGCGACGACGTCGGCGGTGGTGGCGTCGCCGTGGTTGACGATGAAGTTGGCGTGCTTCTCGGAGAAGCCGGCACCGCCCACCCGCAGACCGCGGCAGCCTGCTGCGTCGAGCAGCTGTCCGGCCGTGCGGCCGTCGGCCCGAGGATCGCTTGGGTTCTTGAACGTGGACCCAAACGTCTTGATCCCCCCCGGCTGGGCCGCCTTTCGGCGCGCGCGCATATCGGCGAGCGTGGCCTTTACCTCGCTTGGTTCGGACCGTCGCAGCGCAAACGCCGCCCGCGCCACGACCTCATCGGAGCGAAGGCTGGAGCGGCGGTAGCTGAAGCCGAGCTGCTGGGGCGTGCGCCGGACCGTGCCCGAGCCGCTGGTCACGTCGACCCACTCCAGTACCCGTGCCAGCTCGCCTCCGTAGGCGTTTGCGTTCATCCGCACCGCGCCACCGACCGTGCCGGGAATGTTGACCCCGAACTCGATGCCCCCCAGCCCCGCCTGGGCCGCGCGCGCGGATACCGCGGGCAGCCGCGCGCCACCGCCGCAATTGATACGGGTTCCGTCCAGTTCGATCTCGCTCAGCTCCTTGTCCAGCTTCAGGACCAGTCCGGGCACCCCGGCGTCCGCCACCAGGAGGTTCGACCCCGAGCCGACGACCCCTACCTGCACCCCTTCAGCGGCTGACCACGCGAGCAGGCGCTCGAGCTCCCGGAGCGAGCCGGGCCGGGCAAACAGCTCGGCCAGGCCGCCGGTGCGGATCGTCGTCAGCCGCGCGAGCGAGTAGTCGCGCTGGACCCCGGGCGGAGGATCGAACATCGGCGGGAGACTAGATGGCACACCGGCAGCGCAGCCCTCTTGCGTCGTTCCCGAAGAGCCCGGTGACTGCAAGCCATCACGCGAGCAGCGATCGTCCGAGCGCATCGATGTTGCCGGCGCCCATGACCAGACACAGGTCGCCCTGGCGCAGGATCGACGCGAAGAAGCGCCGAGCGTCCTCGAAGACGGGCAGCCACGCTACCTGTCGACCCTCGGCCGCGTCCGCCGTCCCGGCCGCGACGAGGCGGCCGTCAACCCCCGGGAAGTCCTCGGCGCGCTCCCGCGCTGGATAGACGTCCAGGACGACGACCAAGTCGGCCGCTGCGAGCGCTGTTCCGAACTCCCGCCAGAGGAACCGAGTCCGGGAGTACAGATGCGGCTGGAAGGCAGCGACCAGGCGCACGGGCTCGAGCGTCCGCGCCGCCGCCAGCGCGGCCGCGACCTCGGTCGGGTGGTGGGCGTAGTCGTCGTAGATCGGCACGCCCGCCGCGGTCTCTCCGAGCAGCTCGAACCGCCGTCGCGCGCCCTTGAAGTCCGCAAGCGCGGCCGCCGCCCGCACCGGGTCCGCGCCCGCGAGCACCGCCGCCGTCAGCGCGCCAGCGGCGTTGATCGCGTTGTGGGCGCCGGGCACGGACAGCTCGACCTCGATACCGCGCCACTGAAAACGGGACCCGCCCGGGTAAAGGATCGGCTCCGCGGCGTCGTAGAGGAGCGCGTCCCCGGGGACCAGCGCGCGGAGCTCGGGGCGGTCCCAGACGATTGCCCGGTCGCCCGCCCGAGCCATGAACGCCCGGAGCGTCTCCTGGAGATCCAGGCGCGATGCGTAGGTCGAGTGGTGGTCGAGCTCGGCGTTGGTGAGCAGCGCGATCTGCGGGCTCAGCTTGAGCAGCGAGCGATCTGATTCGTCGGCCTCGATCACGATCCACTCGCCCTCACCCCAGCCGGCGTTGGCGTCGGTGGAGCGAAGCTCGCCGCCGAGAACGTATGAGGGATCGAGGCCGCATCCCCGCAGCGCGTGCACGACCATCCCTGCCGTGGTGGTCTTGCCGTGCGTCCCGGTGACCGCGAGGCACGCCTTCAGCTGCGCAATCTGGGCCAGCAGGTCGGCACGGTGGAGCTCGCGGCCGGCCCCGAGCCGGCGCTCCGGATTCGACGCCGGCACCGCACTCGAATAGACCACCTCCGCCCCGTCCGGCACGTTGTCTTCGCTGTGACCGATCGAGGGGACAATTCCGTGCTCGCGCAGGTGCTCCGTGTAGCTCGACTCGGCCCGATCCGAGCCGCTCACCTCGGCGCCCAGGGCCTGGGCGATCAGCGCGAGTCCGCTCATCCCGGCACCGCCGATGCCGACGAAGTGAAGCCGGCGAGAGGTCCAATCTGAGGGCGTCATCGGGGACGTGTGCTATCACGCCGCGCCTCGACGCGCCCACCGACGGTTGCGGGCCCTGACCGGCTCTCAGCGACACGGACACCTGGGCGGCGTTCGTGCAGAGCCTTGCAACCGGTCCGCTCTCGCAGCTGATCACGGACCCCGCCGGGGACGCCAAGGTCAGACTGCTCGAGAAGATCGGCAACCAGCAGGAGACTCAGAGCCACTGTGGCCGGGCTATCCCAGCCAGCCCTATTAGCGCCGGGGTCCCACCAGCTGCCCCGCGCGCCGCCGCCCGCCGCTGCCCCGCGCGAGCACCGCCCAGTCGGCGGCCCGGCCGGCGTACGAGCGCAGGTCGAAGGTCACGATTCCTTTCCGCACCGAGTCGGGAACGACGCGCCCGTGGGCGAGCGCCAGCGGCTTGCGGGCGCCCGCCCCGGGCGGCACGGCGACGTGCATGACCAGCACTCCCCCGTTGAGCGGGCGCACGTAGCCGCGGATCAGTCCGGGGCGCTGCGCGACGCCGACGTCGGGGAAGCGCACGCTGAAGGTGTCCATCGGCAGATGGGGCGTGATGTCGAAGCCGTCCTCGACCGCCGTGACGCCGGCCAGGTTGATCGCGTTCATCACCATCCACGTCGGCTGCTCGGTGATCTGGCCCTCGTAGGTGGTGCCGAGGCCGTTGCCGCAGTAATCGGGATGTGCGGAGTAGTACGCGTAGCAGACGTCGTCGATCGAGATCGTCCCGTCCCACTGGTTTGGCCACAGGGTCGCGTGGTTGGCGAGCGTGTTGCGCGTGTACTCGCTCCAGGCGAGCTGGCGCGCGCCCGGCACGATGCCGTCAAGCGTGCCGTAGGCCCAGGTCAGCCATCCGTTCAGGTCAAACCACACACCGCCTGGCCACTCGTCGGCACCCTGCAGGGGCGAAATCGGGAGCACCCGGTCGAGGATGCTAGGGAGGGGACCGGTCTGAGGGAGCGGGCCCTTCTCGGTCACGCCCGGGTCGGCCTCGGCGGGCACCTGCGCGGTTCCGAAGCGGGCTGGACCGCCCAGCGAGGCGGGCGCGCCCACGCCGTCCAGGAAACGGCGGATGTTGCCCACCAGCGTGTCTGCCTGATTCGCATTCGGGGCGCCGGCGAGGATCGCCCAGGGCTGGGGCTCCTCGAAGATCACGCCGGAGCCGACCTGCCGATTGCCGGAGTATCCGCGCGAGTACCATCCGCTCCCGGTCCACTGGCTTCGCAGCGTCGCCAGGTCCTGCGCGCCGGCGGCGCGGAGTTGAGCTGCGAAGGACCTGTCGCCGCGCAGGTCAGCCAGCTCGGCGAGCTGCGGATCGGCGTAGGCGAGCTGGGCGGTGACCAGCATCGACTCGGTGAGCTGCTCGAACTCGGTCGAGAAGTCGTTCCAGTCGCCCGTGCTGCCCGCCAGGTAGCCGCCGTGCGGGCCGAGCATCGACTGCGTGTGGGCAAAGGCGACTTTGAGGTGCTCCCAGATCGTCGCCTTGTCCGCGCCCCGGGTGTCGTAGTAGGGCAGCTCGGTGTTGAAGAACGACGTGTCGCGCGTTCCGAGGCCGTACGCCCCTGCCGCGAGTAGCAGCCAGAAGTCGAGGTCATCGGAGGTGCCCAGGTCGACGGGTTCGCACAGCGGCCCCACGCCGTAGGGGAACTGGGCGGCCGGAGGCGGCGGCTGCAGCGAGACCGCGTACTTGAGGATCTCGCGAGCGAGCTCAGGATCGGAGTAGACCATCGGCAGCAGGTAGTGCAACCAGCTGCGGAAGGCAAGGTTGTAGCCGTAGGAGTACTCGTAGTAGCCACCCTGGGTGATCGTGTGATAGCCGCAAGCCTCCTCGTAGACGGTGGCGGAGCGCAACAGGTAGGCATCCCAGGTGAGCTCTCGCGCCACCCACACGTTTCCGCTTCCGAAGCTGGCCTTTGGCAGATAGGAGGCCCACGCCCGCTCGCTGGCTCCGAAGGGATCGGTCGCGTTGCGGTACTTGCGCACGAGCCCGGCGATCTGGTCCGGATGGGCCATGCCGTAGACGTATCGGAGGGTGACCGACCGGCCCGGGCCGAGTGTGAGCGGCGCGCGGAACGCGAACAGTGTGTCGCCGGCCTGGCCGTCGGGCGTGGCGGCGGAGATCGTGTCGCTTAGGCGACCTGCAGCCACCTCGGCGGGCGCCGCACGCGTGCCGGAGCCGAAGAATGCCTTGACCGACGTCTCGTAGTCGGCGACCCGGCCGCGGAGGGCCGCGGCGAAGATGCTCAGCGGGTTGGCGTCGCCCTCGGGCTTGCCCAGCTGCGCGACCGCGAGAGTCCGCGTGCCGGCGTTCCAACTCGGAGCGTCGATACCGATGTTTCGCTCGAAGCCGGGGCTCTGGTCGTAGGGGTTGACGTCCCAGTACTCAAACCACGAGACCGGCAGCGCGTGCATGGTGGTGTTGAGTAGCGTGACGTCGTGCAGCAGGACCGGGGCGTTGCCGAACGGCGCGTATACCTCGTCGCTGACCTCGATGCCGTCGGCAACGAGCCGGCGCCGGTAATAGCCGACGCCGAAATCGCGCCTGAAGGCGGAGCCCCGGGGGCGATCGAGGTACATCGTGCTTGCGACCTTGCCCGCGACGTTGAGGTACCCCCAGCCGCCCGCGTAGTGCTCGCTCGCTGCTTGATACAGGTTGGCCCACTGGGACAGGCGATCCTGGCTCCAGAACTGGGTGTAGCCGTCGTTGTAGGCCATCCCCTTGATGTGGTCGTTGCCGACCTGATGCTGGGCCTGGGTCGCCCCAGCGAGCTCGGGCTGCCTGGCGCGCGGGTCGGTCGACTCGTCGAGCTCGTAGCGGTAGTACGGCAGGCCGAACTGATCTACGGCCCACTGGCCGAAGTTGCCGCTGCCGTACGTCGAGGCCAGATCGACGGTGGACCGATCGGTGGAGAGCGGCGCCGGAACGCTCGGGCGTTGCATGGCTAGCGGCGCAACGGCGCGCGCGCCAGCCGGCGCGATGAGTGGTCCCAGCGGACCGACCGCCGCACCCGTGAGCAGGGAGGTGAGCAGGGCGAGGCGTGTAAAGATCAAGCCGATACCTCCTCACCGCACAGCCGGGCTGCGGCCAGCAGCTCCGCAGCGATCTGCGAAGCCGCCTCCGGCCGCGCCAGCGCTGCGGAGGCTCGCGCCATCGCCTGCAGCCGCGCGCGGTCCGCCAGCAGGGCGCCGACTTCCTGCGCCAAGCGCTTCGCGCTGAGCTCCTCGTCGGGGATCACGATCGCGGCCCCGGCCCGCTCCATGAAGCTCGCGTTTTCGGCCTGGTGGTCGGCGGTCGCGTGTGGGTAGGGAACAAGCACCGCGGGCCGTCCGTGCGCCGCGATCTCAAAGATCGAGCCGCCGGCTCGCGCCACCACGAGGTCGCTCGCCAGCAGGGCCTCGCCGAAGTCCGAGATATACCCCCGCAGGTCGTAGTGCGAGCCGGGAGCCGACAGATCCGGGAGGTCGCGCTCGCCGGCAGCGTGGAGCACTCGGAAGCGCGCGCCGGCGAAAGCCTCCAGAGCCGCGCGGTTGATCGACCGCGCGCCCTGGGAGCCGCCGAACACGAGCACGCAGGTTTCGTCCCCAGCGATCCCGAAGCGCTCCCGCGCGGCACCCCGGTTGGATGCCGGCGCCGGCACCGGCCGGCCGGTCACCCGGTAGCGGGGCCCCTCTAGACCGCGCAGCGGGAACGAGAGACACACCCGCCGCGCGAATGGTGCCAGCAGCCGATTGGTCAAGCCGAGATGGCTGTCGGCCTCGATCAGCACCAGTGGCAGCCGACGCAGCACCGCTGCGAGCCCCACGGGACCGGCCACGTAGCCGCCCGCCCCCATCACCGCGTCGGGCCGCAGCTCGCGGAGCAGGCGCCAGGCGGTGCGCAGCGCCACCGCGTCGGTCACCACGGCGCCGGCGGCATGCAGCGGACGCCCCCGAGGGAGGGGCTGGACGCGGAGCGTGCGCAGCTCGTAGCCGGCACCCGGGACTAGCTGGCGCTCGGCACGCCGGCCTCCGATGAAGACGACCTCGGCGCGTTCAGCGCGCAGCGCGTCCGCGACGGCCAGCGCCGGCACGACGTGCCCGGCGGTTCCGCCCGCGGCGATCACGATCCTCGGTGCGCTCACGCCGGGGATCCTGGACCAACCGCAGACGTCCCGCTCCAGGGCGGGAGATGTTGAGCAGCAGGCCGATCGCGGCCAGCATGATGCATAGATTTGTCGGTGCGTAGGAGATGAACGGCAGCGGGACGCCCGTGAGCGGCGCCAGGCCCAGCACGACGAAGATGTTGAGAATTCCCTGGCACAGAATCAGCGAAGTAAGCCCGGTCGCGAGCAGCTTCGCATACCGTCCAGCGGCCCTGCGGGCTGTGCGCAGCCCGGCGTAGGCGATCATCCCGTAGAGGAAGGCCACGGCGAAGGTCCCCAGCACCCCCAGTTCCTCACCGATCACCGCGAGAATGAAGTCGGTCTGCGCCTCGGGCAGGTAGAACGTCTTCTGCACCGATCGGCCAAGTCCCACGCCGAGCAACCCACCCGACCCGAGCGCGATCTGACCCTGGACGGCCTGGTAGCCGGCGCTCGACCTCGTCGCCGTCGCCCAGGGGTGCAGGAACGAGGTCAGCCGGGCCCGCTCGTACGGCTGGGCGAGCCCCAGGACGATCACACAGCTCGCTGAGATCGCGACCAGCATCCCGAGATGCCGCAGCTGCATCCCCCCCGCGATCAACAGCGCCCCGATCGTGAACGCGATCACCAGCGCGGTGCCGAGGTCTGGCTCCACGACGATCAGCAGGCATGCCGGAGCGACGACTACGGCGATCGGCGCCACCGCCTGACGGAAGCCGCGCATCCGCTTGGGGTGGTCGGCGAGGTACCGCGCGACGTACAGCACCAGCGACAGCTTCATCAGCTCCGAAGGTTGAAACTGGATCGGCCCGGCGGCGAACCACCGCCTGGCGCCGTTGACCTGGACGCCGAACCCGGGGATCAGCACGAGCAACAACAAACCGAAGGAGCCGAGCAGCAGTATCGTGACGACCCGCCGCTCGAGCAGCACAAGCCCGCGCCGGGCTAGCAGCTGCATCGCCCCAAGGCCGATGGCCCCGAAGATCAGGTAGCGGACGAACTCCCCCGTCCCGCTTCCGCCTTTTCCGGTCAGGACACCAAGCGGCGAGGAGGCGCTGTACACCATCACCGCCCCAAAGGCGAGCAGGCAGAGCGTCGCCGTGACCAGGACGCGGTGCTCCAACGGCGGTGCGGGACGACGACCGTGGGTCCGTGCACGTCGGACGGTGCCGGCGCCCTCCTGGGCCTTTCGCCGAGCGCCGGCGGCGGCCGCGTCGGCCATCAAAGCCCCTCCACCAGCGCGCGGAAGTGCTCGCCGCGCGCTTCGAAGTCCCGGTACTGGTCATAGCTCGCGCACGCCGGTGAGAGCAACACGACCTCTCCGGGTTGCGCCGCGGCGCGGGCGCCGGCAACCGCGTGCTCGAGATCACCTACCTCGTGGAGCGGCACGCCGGTGGGCGCCAGCGCCGCGGCGAGATCGGGTGTGGCCTCCCCGATCAGGTAGACGGCCTTGCAGCGCGCGGCGACGAGCGGCGCCAGTGGGGCGAAGTCCTGACCCTTGCCGCGCCCCCCGGCGATCAGATGCACGTCGTCCGGATACGCCGCCAATGCGACGTTCGTGCTGGCGACGTTGGTGGCCTTGGAGTCGTTGACCCACCGCACGCGGTCGCGGACGGCGATCTGCTCGAGGCGGTGGGCGACCCCCACGAACGACTCCAGACCAGCGGCGACCGCTGAGGGATCGATCCCGCGCGCAAGGCACACCGCGGCGGCGGCCATCGCGTTCTGGCGGTTGTGCTCACCCGGAAGTGAGATCCGGTCAACTTCCACCAGCGGCCGCTCGTCCCACCACAGGTGGCCGGCGCGCTCGCTCAGCTGCGCTCCTGGATCAGCCCCGAACAGGACGCGCCGGGCGCAGCCACCGAGATCCTCGATTCCCAACGCGGCGGGCGCGACGGCGACGTCGTCGTTGCCCTGGTTGGCGAAGATCCGCAGCTTTGCCGCCACGTAATCCTCGAAGCTGCCGTGGCGATCGAGATGGTCCGCGAACAGATTCAGTAAGACGGCGGCTTCCGGCGAGAATGCGTCGGTGTCCTCCAGTTGGAAGGAGGACGCCTCGCAGACCACCGTCGTGTCGGGCGCGAGGCGGCCAACGAGCGAGGTGGCGGCGGTACCGACGTTACCTGCAACCGCGACGGGAAGCCCCGCCTCGCGGTGAATATGGCCAATCCACTCGGTCGTGGTCGTCTTCCCGTTGGTGCCCGTCACCGCGACGAACTCGTTCTCGAGCAGCCGCCATGCCAGCTCGAGCTCGCCGACCACGGGGATGCCGCGAGTCCGCGCCGCCCGGACGATCGGCGCGTTCTGGGGAACGCCAGGACTCTTGATGAGCGTCCCGGCGCGGGCGGCAAGGGCGTCGCCTGACGCATTCAGATGGACTTCGACACCGGCGGCGAAAAGCCTTTGCGCCGCGGCTCGGAGCGCCGGATCCGCGTCCGAGCCCGTGTCGGAGCCGATCACCACCGCCCCGCGCGCACGGAGCGCCAGCGCCGCTCCGACGCCTGACCGCGCCAGACCGGCCACCAGATAGGGACCCGCCGGAAGCGGAGGGCGCGGTTTAGTACTCCTCGCCATCAGGTGCGTCGGCCCCGAGCAGCCGCACCCGGCGGCTACCCACGGATGCTGAGCTGGTACACGGTGAAGCCCACGGCACAGCAAGCCGCCGCGACGATCCAGAAGCGCAGGATGATCTTCGTCTCAGACCATCCGCGCAGCTCGAAGTGGTGGTGGATCGGCGCCATCAGGAAGACGCGCTTGCGGAACGTCTGGAACGAGAAGACCTGAATCACCACCGACATCGCCTCGATCACGAAGATCCCCCCGAGCAGCAGCAGCAGGGCTTCGGTGTCGGTCATCACCGCCAGGCCGGCGATCGCGCCTCCGAGCCCGAGCGATCCGGTGTCCCCCATGAAGATGCTGGCGGGGAAGCTGTTGAACCACAAGAAGCCGATGCAGGCGCCGACGAGGCACGCAGCCAGGAGCGTCAGGTCGTGCTCGCCCGTGGTTATGAAGGTGATCCCGATGTACGCCAGCAGCACGATCGCCGCGCAGCCCGCCGCTAGCCCGTCGAGGCCGTCGGTCAGGTTGACGCCGCTGGTGGTGCCTGCGACGACGAGGTAAATGAACACCGGGTACAGCGGCCCGAGGTCGATCTGGGCGTCGAGGAACCTGATCCTGACCGATGGCGTGAGGCCCGCCTTCTGGGTCGCCACCCACCACAGCCCCAACGAGATCGCAACCGTCACCACCAGCTTGGTCCGGGCCCGCAGCCCCAGCGACCGGCGCTTGGCGATCTTCGTGTAGTCGTCGGCGAACCCCAGCAGCGCGCACGCGATCGTCACGCCGAAGACGCCCATCGACCTCCACCAAGAATCGTCCAGATGATGCTTGGACAGGATCAGGAACGGAACCGCAAACGCGATCAAGATCACGATCCCGCCGAGGGTCGGGGTGCCGGCCTTCGTCTGGTGGCCCTCGGGCCCCTCCTCCCGGATGTTCTGCCCGAATTCCCGGCGTCGCACGAATTCGATGAACTTCGGGCTCAAGAACAGGCAGATCAACAGCGACGCCGTGCCGGCGATCAGGATCCTCCCCGAGACCGATCCCATCAGCCGCTCGCCCCGTTCCGCAGAGCCCGGCACACCAGCTCCAAGCCCACGCCGCGGGAGCCCTTGACAAGCACCAGGTCTCCGGGATGGAGCAGCGCCGGGACCAGCGCAGCCGCCTCGGTCGCGTCTGACACCGAGCGGACGCTGCCCGCGAACCGCTCGGACATCGCCGCCGCGCGCGGCCCCACCGTCACCAGCAGGTCGACCCCGACGGCCCCCGCGTGCTCTCCGATCTCGGCGTGGAACTCCTGCTCCGTTTCTCCCAGCTCGAGCATGTCGCCCAGGACAGCCACCCGTCGGCGATGGCGCCCGCGCTCGGCGGTTGCAGCGAGGTCCTCGAGGGCTGCGCGCATCGACATCGGGTTGGCGTTGTAGCAGTCGTCGATCACCGTCACCCCGCTCGCCAGTCCCAGCCGCTCTCCCCGGCCGGGGGTCAGGGCGAGCTCGACACGCCCTGAGGGCGTCACGCCGATTGCGTGGGCGGCGGCCACCGCCGCGAGCAGGTTGCGGCGCAGATGCGCCTGCTGGAAGGAGACATCGAGCACGATTGGTTGACCTGCGAGGTCGATCTCGAGTCGATCGCCTTCGGCGGCGAGCAGTCGAACCTCGCCGCCGTCGCCGAACGTGATCGTGCGCAGATCGTTACGCAGATGCGGTTCGAGCAGCTTCTCGCCGGCGGGCACGATCGCGGTTCCGCCGGCCGGCAGCCCAGCGATCAGCTCGGCCTTGGCTGCGGCGACCGCCTCGACCGTCACGAGCAGCTCGAGGTGCACCGGTCCGACGCTGACGATCACCCCCACGTCCGGCTCCGCGATCCGAACCAGCTCCCGGATCTGTCCCTGGCCGCGCATCGCCATCTCCAACACGAGCACTTGAGTCCCCGCCGGCGCCGCCAGGATCTCGAGCGGAACCCCGATCTCGGTGTTGAAGTTCGCGCGCGAGGCGACGGTCTGCCGGTGCGGCGCGAGCACCGCCAGCAGCAGGTCCTTGGTCGACGTCTTGCCCGTGGAACCCGTGACCCCGATCACGTGAGCCTGGAGCTCACGGCGCCAGGCCTGCGCCAAGCGGTGGAGCGCCTTCAGGGGATCCTCGGTGGCGAGCACGACGCCGGGTGAGGCGCGCGAGGTGGTGGCGGCGACGCGCCCGGCGTCGTCGGCGCGGGCGAACTCGGTTAGCACCCCCCAGGCGCCGGCATCAAGCGCCTGCGCGGCGAACGCGCCCCCGTCCGCGTTTCGGCCCTGCAGTCCCACGAACAGCGCACCCGGACCGGCCTCACGTGAGTCGATCACCGCGCGCTCGGGGCCGTTTGATCGGGACGGCGACGAAATCAGCCGCGCCCCTGCCGCGTGCGCGACCCGCTCGGGGCTCCAGCTTCTCATCTGGCGAGCGCCGCCGCCTTCAGCACCTCGCGCGCCACGGTTGCGTCGTCGAACGGGATCTCGTGCCCGCCCTCGAACTCCTGTCCCTGTTCGTGCCCCTTGCCCGCGATCACGACGACGTCGCCGCGGCGGGCACCTGCGACGGCCTGCTCGATCGCCTCTCGTCGATCGACGATGTGCTCCGCGTCGCGGGCGGCGCCGGCGAGGATCTCGTCGATGATCGCCTCCGGATCCTCGGACCGCGGGTTGTCCGAGGTGACGATCACCCG
>Ga0187814_10000051_pt1 | contig 25849 bp, 24 predicted proteins | sample NC_S_4_FD_132450 | JGI IMG/M metagenome (GOLD analysis project Ga0187814, IMG submission 132450) | Wetland sediment microbial communities from Neuse River Estuary, North Carolina, USA - ASW-S_4 | ecosystem: Environmental > Aquatic > Freshwater > Wetlands > Sediment | place: USA: North Carolina... | reverse complement strand
CTGGGCGACGATCATGCCCTTGGAGATCACCCGCGAATACATGCGCTGGAGCGGAGGCTTGATAAAACGGCGCCAGTGCTCGGGCCCCATTATCAGCCCCCTTTGCTGACCCCAATCGTCGCCGAAAAAGACGCAGTCGACGGGATATTCGGCGACGATGTCGATCACGGCCAGATTGTAGGCGGTGATCCGCGCGAGAAGCTCGTCCACGAAGTCGGGATCGAGGATAAAGTCGGCGAGGAGCTCCGTCATGCTCCTCAAGGCCCATGCCCGCTCGAAGAGGGAAAACCCGACGATGTACATCGTGAACTGCCTCTCCCGCCGGGCGACGAGGCGCTCGCATTTCGCGCGGATCGAGGCTTCGTCCGGCGAGGGGAAGCGATAGTCCCCGAAGTCCGCCTCTTTGAGCGGATAGTCCTCCACCACGCCGAAATCGCCCTTGTATTCGCGTCTCCAGACGATGCCGTACATGTCGCGGACCAGGGGGCCGCCGATGGGCGTGATGATTTCGTTCCGCTCCTGGGCGAGGCAGTTGCCGAGCCGCTCCTCGAAATGCGGATCGCCGAAATGGACTGCCAGCCTCTCGCGCACTTCGTCGGTGAGATCGAGCTGCCAGGGCAGTACGTCGGTCTCGCGCTTGGCGAGGGCCTCGAGGGCGAGTTCGCGCGGATTCACTTTCGCCTCCTTGGGCCGGCCGTCGCCGAGAATCCCGGAAACGGCGGTGGGTTCATCCTTCCGGAGAGCGCGCATCCTCGCGACGATGGGTCGCCAGCATCGTCCGCTCGATGGCGACGATGGAGCGGTCGAGGTTCCGCGACACGATCATCGAGAAGAGGATGTCGACTACGGTCAATTGGTTGAGGCGAGAAGTCGAGGCGCCCTGCCGGTAGACTCGCTCGGAAGCGGGCACGAGGAGCCGGATGTCGGCGAGGCCGCGGAGGGTGTTGGCGCAGTCCATCGTCAGGGAGACGACGCGGGCCCCCCTCCCGCCGGCCTGGCGCGCAGCCTCGCACATGGCCGCGTTTTCGCCCGAGTACGAGAAGACGAAGGCGACGTCGCTGGACCTCAGGGTCGAAGCCGTCGTCACTTGGAGATCGGTGTCGGCGGTGTACGATGCCGGCACTCCGACGCGGACCAGTTTTTGCAGGAAGTCGTAGGCGGCGACGCCCGAGGCGCCGACCCCGAAAAGCGCGACCATGGTGGCCCCGAGGAGGGCGTCGACCGCCGATTCGACCGATTCCGGAGCGAGGCACGAGGCGAGGAGGGACAGGCTGTGCTGCGACTGGCCGATGACGCTCCGGATGATGTGGGCCGGCGAAACCCTCGATTCCAGATCGAGGTCGGGGATAAAGCGCTCGTCGGAGTCTCGGAAGACGTCCCGGGCAAGTCGGAGCTTGAAGGTGCCGAATGAGCCCAGATCGATCCGCTTGCAGAACCGGACGACCGCCGCCTGGCTGGAGCCGCTCTGCCGGGCAAGCTCCCCAACGTTGAGATGCAAGGTCTTCTTCGGTTCTCGCAGAACGTACTCGGCGACCTTGCGTTCGGACTCCGACAGGCTGTCGAGTTTGAGCTCGATGGAGGCGAGGGCGCTTTCGAATCCCTTTTGCTCATCCACGACCTGCCAGCCTCTCCTTCTCGAAGACCTTGAGGGCTGAGGATATCGGCCCTCCCCCCTCGCGATCGTAGCGCTCCGCCTCGGCGCGATCAATTCCCAGCAGCACCATGATGATGGCGATCTTCGGTCTGTGCCCCGAGCGCTCGTAGGCATTCGCCGCCTCTGCCTGACTGCAGGCCGTGGCTTGGCGGATGAGCCGCTTGGATCTTTCCACGAGTTTGCGGTTGACGGGAGTAAGGTCGACCATGAGGTTCCCGTAAACCTTCCCGATCCGGATCATCGCCGCGGTCGTGATCATGTTGAGGGTGAGCTTCTGCGCCGTCCCCGCCTTCATCCGCGTGGAGCCCGTGACCACTTCCGGGCCGACGTCGAGGAAGATCGCGTGTTTCGCGTAGTCGAATGTTCGCGAGCCGGGGTTGCAGCTGATCGCCGCGACGACGGCCCCCACGTTCCGTGCCTTCGCCATCGCCCCGAGGACATAGGGGGCCTGGCCCGAGGCTGTGATGCCGACAAGCACGTCGCGGTCTCCGAATCCTGCCCGCTCGAGTTCGCGGACCCCCGCCTCGCCGTCGTCCTCGGCCCCTTCTATGGAACGCACGAGCGCTTCCGCGCCCCCCGCGATGAGGCCCTGCACCATGGTCGGCGGCACGCCGAAGGTGGGCGGACATTCGGAGGCGTCGAGGATGCCCAGCCGTCCCGAAGTGCCCGCGCCGATATAGAAAAGCCGGCCTCCCTTCTTGAAAGAAGCCACGACATCGTCGATCAGGGCGGCGATGCGATCGAGGGCGCGCTCCACCGCGAAGGGAACGTTCTTGTCCTCAGCGTTGATGATCCGCAGGATCTCGAGGGTGTTCTTCGAGTCGATGTCCATCGAAAGCTCGTTCCGGCTCTCGGTGGTATAACCTTCGAGCGGATCCTGCGGGATCGGGGATTCACCCATCAGCGGCGGTCCAGCCGTCGCCCTTCGACCGAATACCGCATGCATGCCTCCTCATCCCATTAGGAGTGAAATACATTTTCAGCCTACCATTTGAATTGGCGGATGTAAAGAAATAGAATTTCAGTTTTGCCCTTGCATTCCCCGAAAATCGGGCACAAACTGGGTCTTTATGGAAGATCCGAAGGACGCCGTGGATTTCAGGAATCGCTATGCCGCGAAATCCGAGCATCTCGTCATCGGCCTCATGTCGGGAACCTCGCTCGACGGAGTCGACGCCGCCCTCGTCCGGATTCTGACGGGAGAGTCGGGCGCCTTCGCCTCCATCGATCTCGTAAAGCACGCGTACCTCCCCTATTCGGACGAGCTGAGGGACCTCGTCGCCGCCCTCTGCTCCCCTTCCACGGCCCGCGTCGACGACCTGACCTATGCCCATTTCGGCCTCGCCGAATGGTACGCCCGCGCCGTCGCCCTCGTGCTCGAGGAGGCCGGCCTCCCCGCCTCGTCGATCGATGTCCTCAGCATGCACGGCCAGACCGTGTGGCACGCCCCGGAGCCGCGAAGCTTCCCCGGCCCCGCGGGCCGCGTCATGGTCAAGGGGACCCTCCAATTGGGCGCGGGCGCCGTTCTCAGGGAGCGGACGGGCCTTCCCGTCATCGCCGACCACCGGGCCAGAGACATGGCGGCGGGGGGCGAGGGAGCTCCGCTCGCGCCCTACATCGACGCCCTCCTTTTCGGTTCCAAGGACGAGGGCGTCGTCGTTCAGAACATCGGAGGCATCGGCAACGCGACGGTGATCCCGGCCGGGGCCGCGAATTCCCGCGTATTCGGCTTCGACACGGGGCCGGGGAACATGGTCATCGACGCCGTGGTCGCCGAGGGCACCAAGGGAGCTTCGCGCTACGACGAGGGAGGAGCGATCGCCGCCCGCGGAACGGCCTCCGCGGAGATCGTCTCGTCCCTCATGCGCGATCCCTGGCTCGCCCGCCGCCCTCCCAAGAGCACCGGGCGCGAAGTCTACGGCGCGGCCTTCGCCGCCGACCTCGTCGCGGAATCGAAGCGGAGGGGCCTTACCTTCAAGGACCGCGTCGCGACGGCGACGGCCTTCACCGCCGAGACTATCGCGGCCGCCGTCAGGGATTTCGTCCTGCCCGCCGCGCCCGTGGCGCGGCTGCTCGTCGCCGGCGGGGGGGCCCGAAACGGCACCCTGCTCCGGATGATCGGAGAGCGTTTGCCCGAGGGCATCCGCGTGGCGACGACCGGCGAATACGGCGTGCCCGACGAGGCGAGAGAGGCTATGGCCTTCGCGCTCATCGGCCACGAATCGCTCATGGGCAGGCCGGCGAACCTGCCGGCAGTGACAGGGGCGAGCAGGGCCGTCGTACTCGGCTCGCTCACTTTATAGGAAGCGTTCAGGCAATTCCAAAGGAGGTTCGAATGAAAAGACTGGCGATTCTGTTCGTTGTCCTCGCCGCGATTTCCTTCGCGGGCGGGGTCGGAGCCTTCGCCGCGGGAGGCGCGGGCAATACCCTGACGATCGGCGTGGACCAGGAGGCGGTCGGAATCGATCCGCACATCGTGACGGCCTTCTCGTCGATGCGGCGCATCGACCTGCTCTACAACCGCCTGGTCCGCCTCGACGACAATTTCGTCGTCGTGCCCGATCTGGCCGAGTCCTGGGACGTCCCGGACAACACGACCTATGTCTTCCATCTCCGCAAGGGCGTGAAGTTCCACAACGGACGCGAGATGACTTCGGCCGACGTGAAGTACTCGCTCGAGCGCGTCCTCGATCCCAAGACGGCATCGCCCGGCAGATCCTACATCTCCCTTATCACGTCCATCGACGCGGTCGACCGATACACGGTGAAGATCCATCTCTCCGCGCCGCTCGCGTCGCTCCTGGACGGCCTGACTTCCGACAACCTTTCGATCGTCCCCAAGGAAGTCGTCGAGGCGAACGGCAATCTCCAGAAGGTCGAATGCGGCACCGGACCCTTCATGCTCAAGGAATGGGTGGCCGACAACTCGATGACCCTGGTGAAGAACCCGAACTATTTCGAGAAGGGATATCCCACCCTCGACAAGGTGATTTTCCGCGTCATTCCCGAGCAGGCATCCCTCTTGGCAGGCGTGAAGTCCGGCGACCTCGACATGGCGACCATCGACGACGGGGCGATCATCCGTCAGGCGGCCAAAGATCCCGGCGTGGTGGTGATGAGCAAACCCGGCCTCAATATGCGGATATTTAGCTTCAACACGAGCCGCAAGCCCTTCGACGACGTGCGCGTCCGCGACGCGATCGCCCTCGCCCTCGATCGCTCTCAGATCCTCGCGCTCGCGGAATTCGGCATGGGCAAGCCGACCGGCCCCATCCCCGTGGCGGCCACCCAATGGGCCCTGCCCGTCTCGTCCCTTCCCTTCTCGACGCCGGACATCGCGAAGGCCAAGCAATTGCTCGCTGACGCAGGTTATCCGAACGGTCTGTCCTTCAAGATCACCTGTTCATCCACTTACGAGGGCGGTCTGGCCGAAGCCCAGGTCATACAGGACGAGCTCAAGAGCATCGGGGTGAACGCGGATCTCGACGTGGTCGAGTGGGGCACCTACATCGACAAGTGGGTCAAGCGCGATTTCGACACGATGGTGGAACTGCGCGGCGGGTCGGGGGAGCCGGATCGCTTCCTTTATAGGACATTCTACAGCACGGGGGCCGTAAACAATTTCCTGTTCAAGGATCCGGCGGTGGACAAACTCCTCGATCTCGGTCGCACGCAAACCGCCTTCGCCGACAGGAAAGCGACCTACGATCAGCTGCAGTCCCTGCTCAGCAGCGACGCGCCCGCGGTCTTCCTCTACTGTCCCAACGAGAATCAGGTGGTGAGTTCGAAGGTCTCCGGTTTCAAGGAGATCGGCAACGGCAGTATCTGGTACCTGACCTACACCAAGGTCAAGCGCTGAAAGGCGGGGCGCCGCCCGGTCGTCGCCGCGGGCGCGACCGGGCAGACGGCGCGAGCCGCCGGGCGCCCGACAATTCGCATATTCGGACCCGGAGACGGACGTGGGAAGATACATCGCCAAGAGATTGCTGTCGCTCGTGCCGGTCCTCTTCGGGGTATCGATCATCGTATTCTTTCTGGTGCGGCTGATCCCCGGCTCGGCGCTGCAGATGTACCTCGGCACCCAGGTGGAGGCGACGCCGCAACAGATGGTCGAGCTCAAGCGGATTTTCGGCGAGGACAAGCCGGTGCCCGTCCTCTATGTCGAATGGCTCGGCCGCCTGCTTCGCGGCGACTTCGGCTACTCTCTCCGCACCGGAAGGCCCGTCCTTCCGGACATTCTCGCGCGCCTGCCCATCAGCCTCGAGCTCACGGCACTGGCCCTCGTCCTGGCCCTCGCGATCGGCATCCCCCAAGGGATACTCGCCTCGCTCCAGCGGAACCCCATCGGCGACGTCGCCAACCGGATGCTCGGGCTGCTCGGTCTCTCCCTGCCGCAATTCTGGCTGGCCGCCCTGATGGTCCTCCTCTTCTCCGGCTTCAGGGGATGGATACCGATGGGCAATTACGTCCGATTCTTCGCGCACCCGCTGGAGAATCTCCGGATGATGATCCTCCCCTCGCTGGCGATCGGCGTCGGCCTGGCCGCGGTGATCATGCGCTACACGCGCAACAGCATGCTCGAAGTGATGCAGATGGACTATATCCGCACCGCGAAGGCCAAGGGCCTCAAGCGCCGCTCGGTGATCCTCCGCCACGCCCTCAAGAACGCGATCCTTCCCGTGATAACCGTGGCGGGCTTCAACACGGGCTACCTCATAGGCGGAGCCATCGTCATCGAGGAAGTCTTCGCCCTGCCGGGGATGGGCAGGCTCGCCCTCTACGCGATCTATCAACGCGACTATCCGCTGATCCAGGGCATCGTCCTCTTTATCGCCGCGATCTTCGTCCTCGTGAACCTGGCCACCGATCTGATCTACGCGGTCGTCGACCCGCGGATACGTCTCGACGAGCCGGGGAGGCGGGCGTGAAAGCGCCGGCCTTCGCGCGGAACAGCATCGCCCTTTCCGGGGCGATCATCGTCGGCCTCTATCTCGCGATCGTGGTCGTCTCGTTCTTTTGGCTGCCCTTCGATCCCGTGAAGATGGACTCGGATCATTCGCTGGAGGCGCCCTCGATCGCGTCGGGCCATCTGTGCGGGACGGACGAGTACGGGCGCGACATTCTTTCCAGGATCATGAAGGGCACCTTCGTCTCGCTCGTCATAAGTCTTTCGGCGACGGCGATGGGCGCCGTCATCGGCGTGACCATGGGCGTCTGGGCGGGTTTCCTTGGAGGACGTTGGGACCATTGGCTGATGCGCGCCGCGGACGTGCTCTTTTCCTTCCCTTCCCTGCTGCTCGCGATCTTCGTGATGGCGGTCCTGGGCGAAAAGACCTGGAACGTGGTGGTCGCCATCGGGATCGTCTACATCCCGCAGTTCGCGAGGATCAGCCGGGGCGCGATCCTCGTGGTCAAGACCAACGAGTTCGTGCGGGCGGCGCGCTCCAACGGCGCAGGCTCGGGCTTTATCCTTTTCAGGCACCTTTTGCCCAACATCCTCGTGCCCATCATCGTCCAAGTGTCGCTTTCCCTGTCGGTCGCGATCCTTCTCGAGTCCTCGTTGAGCTTCCTCGGTCTGGGCGTGCAGCCGCCTGAGCCTTCCTGGGGCAACATGCTGAGCGCGGCGAGAAACGTCATGGTGATCGCGCCCTGGACGGCCGTGTATCCGGGCCTGGCCATCGTGTTCCTGGTGCTGGGCTTCAATCTCCTCGGCGACGGGCTCCGCGATCTCCTCGATCCGCGGCTCAAGAACATCAGGTAGGGGCGGGGCGATGACCGAAGACTACGTGCTCAAAGTCGAGGGCCTAGCGACCCACTTCAGTTCCGCCGGCGGACTGGTCAAGGCGGTCGACGGGGTGTCCTTCGAACTCCGCCGGGGCGAGATACTCGGCATCGTCGGCGAATCCGGCTCCGGCAAGTCGGTGACGAACCTCTCGATCCTCGGGCTGGTCCAGTGTCCGCCGGGAAAGATCGCCGGAGGAAGGGTCCTGTATCGGGAACGGGACCTCCTCGGGGCACCCGAGGAGGAGCTGCGGGCGCTGCGGGGGAAGGATATCTCGATGATTTTCCAGGATCCGCTGACCTCTCTCAATCCCGTGATCAAGATCGGGCGCCAGATATCCGAGGCGATACGGCTCCACCACGGCCTCGGGCGGCGCGAAGCGGCGGCCAAGGCTGTCGAGATGCTCGCGCTGATCGGAATTCCCGATCCGGAGCGTCGCGCTGGCGACTATCCCCACCAGTTCTCCGGGGGCATGAGGCAGCGGGTGATGATCGCGATGGCCCTTTCCTGCGATCCGGAAATACTCATCGCCGACGAGCCGACCACCGCCCTCGACGTCACGATCCAGGCGCAGATACTCGACCTCATTCGGAACCTCTCGTCGCGGTCGAAGACCGCCGTCATCCTGGTGACCCACGATCTCGGGGTCGTGGCCGGGATGTGCGAAGAGGTCTGCGTGATGTACGCGGGGCGGATCGTCGAGCGCGCCTCGGTGGACGATCTTTTCTACGACCCGCTCCACCCTTACACGCGGGGTCTTCTCGCCTCCATACCCCGGGCGGAGCGGGCGCCCGAAGAGGGCGGAAACCCGGATCGTCTCTACTCCATTCCGGGATCGCCGCCGAGCCTCGTCGACATGCCCGACGCCTGTCCCTTCCACCCCCGCTGTCCGCGCGCCATGGACATCTGCCGCAGGGCCCAGCCCCCCGAAACGAGCGTCGCGGGCCTGACGCCCCGGACGGTGCGCTGTTGGCTCCATTCAGGGGAGGGCGTCGATGCCGGATGAGCAAAGCCTTCTCGAAGTGCGGGGTCTCAAGGTCCACTTCCCCATAGAGAAAGGGATCGTCACGAGAAGGCGGGTAGGATGGGTGCGGGCGGTCGACGGCGTCGACTTCGAAGTGAGGAGGGGCGAGGCGCTCGGCCTCGTCGGAGAATCGGGATGCGGCAAGACGACCACCGCCATGGCCGTGGCTCGGCTCGAAGTCCTCACCGCCGGCCGGGTGCTCTTCGACGGAAAGGATCTCGCGTCGATGTCGAAGCGCGAGCTCAACCGCGCGAGGCGGGACTTCCAGATCGTCTTCCAGGATCCGTGGTCCTCCCTGGACCCGCGGATGCGGGTGCTCGACATAGTCGCCGAGCCGCTGCGCATCCATGCGGGACGGGGCGACGTCTCCATGACCGACGGGGACATCAAGGTGAGAGCACTCTCGCTCATGGAACGCTGCGGGCTGTCGAAGGAATTCGCCCCACGTTATCCGCACGAGTTCTCAGGCGGTCAGCGCCAGCGCATCGGCATCGCGCGGGCTTTGGCCCTCGGGCCCAAGATGATCATCGCCGACGAGCCCGTGTCCGCACTCGACGTCTCGATCCAGTCGCAAATCCTCAACCTCCTCAAGGACTTGCAGGAGGAATTCGGGCTCACCTTCCTCTTCATCGCCCACGATCTCGCCGTCGTCGAGTATTTCTGCTCGAGGATCGCGGTGATGTATCTCGGGCGCATCGTCGAGACCGCCACGTCCGCGACATTGAGCCGCAAGCCGCTCCATCCCTACACCAAGGCGCTGCTGTCCGCGGTTCCCCTTCCCGACCCGAGACGGGAACGGGAGCGACGGCGCATCATTCTCCGGGGCGACGTGCCCTCGCCGAGCGTCGAGCGGAGCGGCTGTCCCTTCCGCGAGCGCTGCCCCGAAGCCATGGAGCTCTGCGCGCGACAGACGCCCAGGCTTTTGCCGGTGGAGGAGGGGCACGAAGTCTCCTGCTTCCTTTACGAGGCGGGCTGACGTGGACACCGCGTTGCGCGACATGAGGTCGGAGGACGTTCCCGTCTGCGCCTCCATCGTCTGCGCCTCGTCCATCGGCGAGCGCTATGCCTTCGAGAGGTCCGCGATGGGACGGACGCTCGCGGCGGCCCTCGCCGCGACCGGCCGGCTTTTCGTAGCCGATCGAGGCGGCAGGGCCGCCGGCTTCGCCTGGATCGATCCACAGGGCGCCTTTTCGACGGCTCCCTATCTGCGGCTGATCGCCGTGGACGAGACATTGCGCGGCTCGGGCGTCGGCTCGCTTCTTCTTGCCGAATTCGAGAGGCGCACCGCCGAGGTCGGCAGGGACTGGTGCCTCCTCGTTTCCGACTTCAATCAAGGGGCCCGCGCGTTCTACGCCAAGCACGGCTACAGAGAAGTCGGGCTCCTCCCCGACTTCGCCCGGAAGGGCATCGCCGAGGTCCTCATGGTGAAAAAGCGCGGGGAAGAGCCCTCGTGAGTCCCGAGGCGGCGCAAGGCGGCCCGGCGCAGCGGCCGGTCCCGCGGAGCGGAGACCCGTTTTCCGACATCGTCGCCCGCGCGATCGACGGGCGCGCCTGCTCCGGCGCCGTGCTGCGCGTCGAGCGAAACGGCGACTGCCTCTTCCATGAAGCCTGGGGCGATGCGATCCGGGCTGGCGCGACCGTCGTGCCAATGAACCCCGACACGATATTCGACGCCGCCTCCCTGACCAAACTGTTCACGACCACGGCGATTCTCAGGCTCGCGACGACGGGCTCGCTGTCCCTCGACACGAGGCTGGAGGCCTTGCTCCCGGCCCTCGCCGACAGGTTCGGCATCGACGCCGCGCTCCGATCGCGCCTAGCCGCGTCGGTCGGGGCGGTGGATGTCGCGGCACTGCTTTCGCACTCGTCGGGCATCAGGGCCTGGTATCCCTTCTATGCCCGCCGCGGCGAGAGTTTCGAAACAATACTTGCCGATGTGCTCGAAAAAAATCCGCGGCGGACCGTGACCCTCTACTCGGACATCAATTTCATGATCCTCGGCCGCCTGGTCGAGGCCGTGACGGGAGCGCACTTCGCGACGGCGATGGGGGACCTGGTCCTCTCGCCCCTCGGCCTGGACCGGACATCGTGGAAGGCGCCTCTCGGCCCCGTCGCCGCGACGGAATTCGGCAACAGGATCGAGGAGGGCATGGTCGCGGACATCGGTCTGTCCTTCGACGGCTGGCGCGACCGGGAGGCGCCGATCTTCGGCGAGCCGAACGACGGCAATTGCCATTATTTTTTCGGCGGTGTCGCGGGCCACGCCGGGCTCTTCTCCGACGCGCGCGACCTCTGCCGACTGGGACGGCTCTACGTCGATCGAGGAGCGATCGACGGCGCGGGATGGATCGAGCCCGGGCTCGCGACGGAGGCGACGATGGATCGCGGAGCCGGGCGCGGCCTCGGCTTCCAGACCGGCGACCTCTATCCGGGCGGGGGTTGCGGCCATACGGGTTTCACCGGCACCTATCTGTACGTCAAGGCGGATGCGGGTCTCGTCGTCGCTTTTCTCGCCAACCGCCTTCATGTCGAGGCGCCCGGCGACATCAACCCGCTGCGCAGGGAAGTCGCCGCCCTCGCCCTGTCGCTGCTTTGATGCCGCCGGCCCCGCGGGCCGACCCCGCCTTTGTGTTCCTGGCGCAAATACGCTATCGTTGCATCGTCGCGCCCGGCGCGCGATGCCGAAGATGGGACGGAATCGGGGCAAGGGGCGGGAAATGACGATAAAGCGACAGTTGAACCTCTATTACGCGGCGGTCTATTTCGTGCTCGCCGGGACGATCGCGGCGGCGGTCTCGATCGTCACCTACAGGGCGCTGTACGACCAATCGAACGCGAGCGTGAGCGCCCTCGTCACCACCACCCGGAATCTCCTGGAACTCGATTTCTCCAACGTCGTCAAGAATTATCTCAAGGGCATCGCGGAGCGCGACCGGGACCTCGTCACCTTCTACTACATGCAGTACAAGGGCGGGAAATACAGCGAAGAGGACGCGAAGAACCTGGCCGCGGCCGCCCTCCTGTCGCAGAAGATCGGCGCATCGGGCTACGTCTACTGCGTGGACTCCTCGGGCGTCATCCAGGTGCATCCCAAGAAAGAGCTCATCGGAGCCGATCTTTCCGCGAACGATTTCATCCAGAAGCAGAAGGCCGAAAAGCACGGCTACCTCGAATACGACTGGGCGAATCCCGGCGAGACCGTCAAGCGGCCCAAGGCTCTCTACATGGATTACTTCGCCCCCTGGGACTGGATCATCTCCGTGTCGAGCTACCGCTCCGAGTTCATCGATCTCGTCAACATTCCCGACTTCTCAAAGGGGATCCTGGACATCGGAATCGGCAAGTCCGGCTACCTCTTCCTCCTTGACCAGAGCGGCACGCTTCTCGTGCATCCGACGATGCAAAGCCAGAACATCGCCGACAGCAGGGACGACCGCGGCCGTTCCTACGTGCGCGAGATGCTCCAGAACGGCGACGGCGTCATCCGCTATTTCCTGAAGGACCCGGGAGAGCGCAGGGAGCGGGAACGGATCGTCTATTACCGCTCGATCAAGGATCTCGGCGTCATCGTCGCGGGCACCACCTACACGGACGAGCTCATGGGCGCGAGCGCGAGGACCCTGGCGGTGTCCGGCATCGTCTTTCTCCTCGGTCTCGTCGCGCTCTTCCTCGTGGGCAATTTCATAGCCGGTCGCTTTTCCGGGCCCATCAAATCGGTCATGGAACTCGTCAGGGCGGTGGGCCACGGCGATCTCACGGCCAAAGTCACTTCGGCCGAGGAGCAAAGGACCTTCAAGCGCAAGGACGAGATCGGCGAAATGGCCCGCGCGGCCTTCGAGATGCAGGACAGCCTCCGGGACCTCACCTCTGCCGTGAGCGGCAATGCCACGTCGATCCGGAGCGGGGCCCACGAAATCGGCTTTTCCATCGACGCGCAGGCCGCCGCCTCGAGCGAGATGTCGGCATCCGTGGCGGAGATCACCTCGACGACCGAGGAGCTTTCTGCTTCGTCCACCCAGATCGCGGAACACTCGAAGTCGGTCGTGGACATCGCCAACCTCACCTGGGAGAACAGCAAGCGCGGCTCTGAATCGATGGACGTCCTCCGGGACAAGATCGAGGGCATTCGGAGCGACAACGAGGCGAGCCTCGCGGAGATCGTCGAGCTCGGCAGCAAATCCAAGGAGATCAGCAAGGTCATGGCGATCATCAACACCGTCGCCGACCAGACCAAGCTCATCGCGTTCAACGCCGCCCTCGAGGCCGCGAGCGCCGGCGAGGCGGGCAAGCGGTTCGGCGTCGTCGCCGCCGAGATCAGGAGGCTCGCCGACAGCGTGACCGATTCGACCGGGGAGATCGAGACGAGGATCGGCGAAATCCAGGACTCGATCTCCCGGCTCGTCATAACCTCCGAAAAGCGGGCCGCGGGCATCGCCGACGGCATCGCGGCGACCGCCGCGGCAGACGGCCTGCTGGGAGAGCTGGTGGGCGCGGCGAGCAGGACGTCGGGAGCCGCCCAGCAGATTTCGCTGTCCACGCAGCAGCAGAAGACTGCGAGCGGCCAGGTCGTCATAGCCCTCCGCGAGATAGTCTCCGCGAGCCAGCACACCGCCTCGTCGATAGCGCGCATCGCCGAGATCAGCCACGGCATGACGGAATCCGCCGTCGCCCTCGACGAACTGGTCGGCAGGTTCAAGTTGACGAAGGAATCATGAAGCTCAGGGTTCTGGTCGCGGACGACAGCCCCCTGGCCAGGGCGATGCTCCGGGAAATCCTCGAAAGCGATCCCGACATCGCCGTCGTGGGCGAGGCCCGGGACGGTCGCGAGGCGGTCGATCTCGCCCACGCTCTCTCGCCCGACATCGTGACGATGGACTTGCGGATGCCCGTGCTCGACGGCATCGGGGCCATCACCGAGATCATGGCCACAAAGCCGCTGCCCATCCTCGTCGTGAGCAGCGCCTCGGACGCGGAGGACGCCTATGTCGCCGTGCAGCGGGGGGCCCTCGAGACCCTCGCCAAACCCGACCTCAGCGCGAAGGCGCGATCCGAACTCGTGGCGAAGGTCAGGACCCTGGCCCAGTCGCGCGTCCTGACCCATCTGCGCCCCGGAAAAGCGCCCGGCCCGGACGCGACATACCGCGGCACGTGGAGCCCCGCGACGACGGCCGGCGAACCCGCGAAAAACCCCACTTTCGCCATCGCCTCCTCGACGGGAGGCCCGCAGGCGCTGGCTCGGATACTCTCCGCGCTCCCCGCGGACTTCCCCTGCCCGGTCCTTATCGCGCAGCACATCTCCGACGGCTTCGCCCCCGGCCTCGTGCAATGGCTTTCGACGGTCAGCAAACTCCGCGTCAGGCTCGCCGTGGGGGGCGAAACCCCCCTTCCCGGAGAAGTCTTCGTTTCGCCGTCGGAATGCAATCTTTCGCTTTCGCCCGCGCATCGGCTGGCCCTCGTGCAGGCCACGGATCGACAGATATTCCACCCCGTCTGCGACGTGCTCTTCTCGTCGGTGGCGACGGCCTGCGGCAGAAGGTCGGTGGGCATAATCCTCACGGGGATGAGCGAAGACGGCGTCAGGGGTATCGAGGCCATCTGGCAGGCGGGCGGGAGGACAATCGCCCAGGACGAATCCAGCTCCGTGGTTTTCGGCATGAACAAGCTCGCCATAGAGCGCGGCTCGGTGTCGAAGGTGCTCCCCCTCGACGAAATCCCGGCGGCGATGCGCAGGCTCGCCGAGGGCATGGAAGCCTGACCATGGACCTCGCCCCGGTCAGGGATCTGGTCAGGCGCCGCGCCGGTCTCGATATCCGGGGAACGGCGGAAGCCCTTTTCGAGGAGTCCGTCGCGTCCCGGATCGCCGAAGTCGGAGCCGGGGACGTTCACGATTACTATGTCAGGCTGACGGCCGACGAAGGGGAATTCTACCGCCTCGTCGAGCTTCTCACGATCAACGAGACCTACTTCGGCCGCGACCGCGATCAGTTGGGCTTCTTCGTCGAGAGCATGGTTCCGAAGTTGCTCGAACGCCGCCGCGGGCGGGGGCCCGTGAAGATATTGAGCGCGGGATGCTCATCCGGAGAGGAGATATACTCCATCGGCATCCTTCTCTCCGAGCGCTACGGCGAGGCCGCCTCGAGCCTCTTCTCGCTCGTGGGCTGCGACATCGACCGCGACGCCGTCGAACGGGCCAAGGCGGGAATCTATCGTTCCTTCTCGTTCCGGGGCTTCGACGAGCGAAGCCGCGGCCGCTGGTTCGAGGAGACGGGAGACGGGCGCTGGCGGATCAGGAAGGAGATCGCGCGGATGGCCGATTTCCGCCGCGTCAACCTCGTCGGGACCGACTGGCCGCCAGATTTCGACGACTTCGACGCCATTTTCCTCCGCAATGTCTCCATCTATTTCGATTCGGAGACGAGGGCGGAAATGCAGCGAAGGCTCGCGAGGATACTGGCGGAGACGGGCTATCTGATAATAGGGTCGGCCGAGACCCTGGCCAACGATCTCGGCGTCCTGGACCTGCGTTCCGACGAAGGCAACTTCTACTTCGTCCATCCCTCGAATGACGCTTCCCGCAGCGACGGGGAATCGCGGCCCGGTACCCCCCGGCGACTAGCGTCGCCACGACAAGTGCCGCCACGACTAGCGTCGCCACGAACAGCGTCGCCACGGAATGCGGCGCCGCGGCCCTTGCCCCCGCGGCTCTCACCGCTCGGGCCCGTGCCGCCCCGGCATGTACGGCATGCGCCGGAACCGGTCGTGGCCGCTCCCCGAGCGTCCCATTCGCCGGCGCTCTCTGTTCCCGTCATCCGGGACTTGGTTCGGAATAAGCGATACGACGAGGCGTTGTCGGCGCTCGAAGGTGCCTGGGCCGCCTACGACACGGCCGAAGGCGACACGGCCGTGCCGCCCACGGCCGGCAGCGCACCCGCGGGGCAGCTCGCCCTCCTCCGCTCCTTCATACTGCTCGAGCGTCGGTCCTACGACGAATCGGAGCGCTTCGCCCTCGAAGCCCTCGAGGCCGATCCTTGGTCGGTCGACGCCTGTGTCCTCCTCGGCCTCGGGACCAGGAGAAGCGGCCGCGCCGATGAAGCCGTCGCCTGGTTCCGACGCGCCGTCTACTCCTCGAGCGCCTGCTGGCCCGCCCACTTCCTCCTCGCGGAGCTCTATCGCGAAATGGGGGACATCGACAAGGCTCGCCGAGAATACCGGATCGTCCTGCACGCGCTCGGTAGCCCGGCGGGCAGGGCGGGCAATCTCGCCATAGTTCCCCTCGACCTGCCGGCGGCCGACCTCAAACTTCTCTGCGAAAGCCGGCTTCGCGAGGCCCCCCGTGGCGCTTGACCTCCGCAAGTTCACCGAACGCTTCATCGAGGAAGCACGGGAGCGCATCGCGACGCTCAATGAGGGAATACGCGCCATCGACGGAGCTATCTCGCCGGACGGAACGACAGCGGCCGGGGACGAACGTCAAGCCGAAGCCCGCGGGACCATCGACGATATGTTCCGAGCCGTCCACACGATCAAGGGCTCGGCCAAGATGCTCGGTCAGACCGGGATCGGGGAGACCGCCCATCGCCTCGAGGATCTCCTCGACGCGCTGAGAAAGGGTGCGTTCGGCGCGACGCCGCGGACGACAAAGGCCCTCTATCGGGGCGCCGACGGGCTGGCGGGCCTCGTGGAACGCCTAGCCAAGGGCGAGGAAAAGCCGCCCGCCGACGAGGCGACGATAGCCGCCCTTGCCGACTGCCTCGCGCAGGCCCTGCCCGAGGCCGGACCATCCGGCGCGCCGCCCGCCCCTCTTTCCGGGCCGGGACCGGGAGCGGACTCCCCGCGTCGGGCCCCCTCCGAAACGGCGCGGCCTTCGGACAGCGTCAGGGTGCGGGTCGAAAAACTCGACGAGCTCGTCCGTCTCGCCGGCGAGACGATCGCCGCCCAGTCTCTGGCCGCCCGGCGCATCGACGAGTTGACGGCCATCGGTCGCATGTCCTTCCCGGCCTCCATCGGCGACGCCGAACGCCTCCGGCTCCTCCGCGAGCGGATCGGGCATTTCCGCAGGGCGCTCCGCGCCGACCTTCTCTCGCGTCAAAATCTCGAGAGCGAGCTCCATGGAGCCGCCCTGGCGATGCGCATGCTCCCCTTGTCGATCGTATTCGAGCCGGCCGCGAGAATGGCCCGGGAAATCGCCCTGTCCCTCGGCAAGGAAATCGACTGCGTGGTCTCGGGATCGGACATCGAGCTCGACCGCCAGATCATCGACCGCCTCGGCGAGCCGATCCTCCATCTCCTCAGGAACGCCATCGATCACGGCATCGAGGAGCCCGCCGACCGGGCCAAGGCCGGCAAGGCACCCAGGGGCAGGATCGAACTCTCCGCAAAGCGCACGGAAGCTTCGGTCGTGATCGAAGTGGGCGACGACGGGGGGGGCCTGCCCATCGAGGCGATCAGGGATAAGGCGGTGCGCATGCACGCAGTCTCCGCCGACAAGGCGGCGGCGCTCTCGGCCCGGGAGCTGACCGGCTACATTTTTCTTCCCGGTTTCAGCACGAGCCCCATCGTCACCGATCTCTCCGGAAGGGGCGTCGGTCTGGACGCGGTGCGAAAGACGGTGGTCGAGGGGCTCAAGGGAAACGTGACCGTCGATTCGGCGCCCGGCGCGGGCGTGCGGTTCCAACTGAAGCTGCCGCCGACCCTGGCTGTCATGCGCGTGCTTTTCGCCCGCTCCGGAGGCTCTGTCTTCGCTTTCGACGCCCACGACGTGACGGGGGTCGTCGATATCGGCGAGGAATCGCTCATCGACATCGCGGGAAAGAAGGCGGCGGTGATCCGGGACGAATTCGTCCCGGTCGTTTCGCTCGAGGAGACCCTGAAGGTTCCCGCAGCGCCGGGCCGCGGAAAGCGCGCGCACGGGGGCCTCCGACTCGTCGTCGTGAACGACGGTTCGGAGCGCCTCGCCCTCGCGATCGACGAACTCATCGACGAAAGGGAGACGGTCGTGAAGCCGATGCCGGCGCACATGCGGTCGATATCGCTCGTTTCGGGCGTCGTGACGGACGGCGCCAACGAGCTCGTCTGTCTGCTCAACGCGCCGGCCCTCGTCGGCGATTCGCGCGCTTCGCGCTCGGCCGTCGCCGGGGCGGGACCGGAGGCGGCGGAGACGCACCCCGCCGAGATCCTCATCGTCGACGACTCCCTCAACACCCGCGAGATCGAGCGCGACGTGCTCGAGGCCCATGGCTATCGCATAACCCTCGCGGAAGACGGGCTCGCCGGTCTCGCGATGGCCATGGAACGCCGCTTCGACGCCGTGCTCACCGACGTCGAGATGCCGGGGATGGACGGGTTCGTCCTGACCGAGCGGCTCCGGGCGGAAGAGGCCTATCGCGACACGCCGATCGTCATTCTCACCTCGAGGTCGAGGGACGAGGACCGGCGGAAGGGCATGCGCGCAGGAGCCGACGCCTATATAGTCAAGGGAGATTTCGAGCAGGAAAGCCTTCTTGAGACCCTGCGTGGCTTGGGGTTATGACAACGGAACGGAGCGGAAGATGATACTGATCGTCGACGACGACCCGATCGCGGGCGAAATTTCGCAGGCCTTTCTCGAGGCGGCCGGACACGAGACCACTCTCGTCGAAAGCGTCGCCCTGGCGAAGCTCCGAATCGCGGGCGAGCCTGCCGTCGATCTCGTGGTGAGCGACCACCATATGCCGGGCGCGAGCGGCATCGAACTCTTCGAAGCCCTGCGGGCCACCGGCAGCGGCCTGCCCTTCGTTCTCCTCTCGGGCGACGATCCGGAGACGCTCCGATCCCTCGCGCCCGGCATCGACGCCTTCGTCGCGAAGGACGAGGCCCTGGGAACCGAACTTCCCGCGACAGTCTCCCGCCTCCTCTCGGGAGAGCCGGGAGGCTCCCCGACATGACCGGCAGCGAAGAAGCCCTCGCGCGAAAGATCCGGGCCCTCCGGGCGACCTTCCTCGAACAGTTTCCCCGTCGCATCCTCGCCGCTCGCAAGGCCATGGAGGCGATCGACGAGGGGAGGGAAAAGGAAGGTGCCGAATCCCTCCATTCCCTCCTCCACGCGATCAGGGGAACGGGGACATCGCTGGGCTTCGACGGCGTAGGCGTGATAGCCCGAGAGGCCGAATCCCTGATCGATCGCGCGGCCGCGCCCCCGAGCCCCGACGGCGAGGATATCCGGAGGATCCTCGCGGCCCGGATCGACTCCCTCGAGGCCGCCGCGGCTTCCGCGATGGAACTCGAGGCGCACGACGACTCGGACGCCTCTCCCGCCGAGGAGGACGGCGCCGGCACGCCGGAGGAATTGCCCCTCGTCTATCTCTGCGACGACGATGCCATCCAGGCCGCGGTGATCGCGAGCCAGATCTCCTACTTCGGCTACAGGGTGGACATTTTTTCGCAGACGGCGGACGTCCTCGCCGCGATCGCCCAAAAGCGTCCACGGGCCCTGATCATGGACATCGTCTTCCCCGAGGGGCCGAACGACGGGGCCAACGCGCTGGCCAGGCTGAGATCGGAGGGCGTCAGCGTCCCCACGATCTTCATCTCCGGCCGGAGCGATTTCGAGGCGCGGCTCGGCGCCGTGCGCGCGGGCGGCTCGTCCTATTTCCCTAAGCCCGTCGACCCGATGAAACTCGTGTCCTCGCTCGACGATCTCACGCGGCTCAGGCAGCCGGAACCCTTCCGAATCCTCATCGTCGACGACGAAGTGGTCGCAGCGGAGTACCATCGGTCGATCCTGGTCGAGGCCGGCATGACGGTGCGGACCACCGACGACCCGGAGCGGGCCCTGGACATCGTGCGGGAGTTCCGGCCCGATCTCGTGCTCCTGGACATCTACATGCCCGCCTGCTCCGGCTACGACCTGGCAGCCCTGATCAGGCAGGTGCCCGATTTCCTCAGCATTCCCATCATTTTTCTCTCGGCCGAGACGGACAAGGCCAAGCAGTTCTCGGCCATGAGCGTCGGAGCCGACGGCTTCCTGACGAAGCCGATTCCCCGGGCCGAACTCGTGGCCTCGGTCTCGCTCAGGGCCGAACGCATGCGCATCCTGCGGTCGCTGATGACCCAGGACAGTCTGACGGGTCTGTACAACCACACCACGACGACCCAGGTGCTCCGGACGGCCCTCGACGGGGCCAGGCGCAACCGCCTGCCCCTCTGCTTCGCGATGATCGACATCGACGACTTCAAGAAGGTGAACGACAACTACGGCCACCCCGTCGGCGACCAGGTCCTCATCGCCATCGCGAGGGCCTTGAGGCAGCGGCTCCGGACCTCCGACGTCGTGGGCCGCTACGGCGGCGAGGAATTCGCGGTCGTGCTGCCCGACACGACGAGGGAGTCGGCGAGAATCCTTCTCGACATGCTCCGCGAGGACTTTTCGCGCGTGGAGTTCCGCTCGGGCGAAAAGATCTTCAGCTGCAGTTTCAGCTGCGGAATCGCCTCGTCGCTCGACTACCCCACCCTCGAATCGCTCCGCGAGGCCGCGGACCGCACGCTCTACCTCGCCAAGGGCGCGGGCAAGAACAAGGTCCTCGTCGCGGCCCCGGAACGGAACTGAGGAGGACATCGGTGCCCGACGAAAAGACGGCGCTCGACCTGGCTCTCGAAGCGCGGGCGGCGGAGAAGGAAGCGGGCGAAACCGCGGACGAACGCAGCCGTTCCGTCCTGTTCTTCGAGCTTGGAGGGGGGGCCTTCGCCATCGAGGGCGAGTTCGTGAAGGGAGTGCTCCCCATGTCCGAACCTTTCTTCGTTCCAGGCTGTCCTCCCTCGCTCGAGGGCGTGATCCTGCATCAGGGAGAAGTCGAAAGCGTCATCGACATCTCCGGGACGATCGGCAGGCCGGCGACCGCGCGCGACACGTCGCGTTCGATCCTCATCGGCCAGACGGCGACGATGCGGAGCGGTATCCGTGTCGATCGCGTCGTCGACGTCGCCGAAATTCTCGAATCCGCGATCGCCCCCGCCCCGCCGGCGGTCCGCGACTCGTTGCGCGAAACCTGCTCGCGGGTCGTCGAACGGGCCGGAATCATCGTGCCGATCCTCGATCTGCCGGTCGTCTTTTCCGCATGGGAGCGCGCGAAGGCGTGAGCATCGGGAGGGAGGAGGGGATCGAACTCGCCGCCTTCCGATTGGGCGGATTCGACTTCGCGATGGAGTCTCGCTTCGTCGCGTCGGCGACGCCCGCGGCGGGAACCGCAGGGCCTCTTGTCGATCTTGCCGACCAAGGCTCCCCGGCCGGGCCGGTCTACGACCTCTCGTTGATCCTGCCTGCCGGAGTGCGGCGCATCGTTTCCGTCGAGGGTCCCATGGCGCTCTTCACTATCGCCCCGCGCGACCTGCGGACTCTCCCGCCCGCGGTGGCGCGGCACTGCGCCGTCCGCGGTCTCAGGGCCTTCGCCCTGGTGTCCGGAAACGTCGTCATGATAGTCGATCCCCGTCGATCGTTCCTGTGATGGGTGAAGTACTTCATGCCGCGGCGATGACAAGTGCAGGATCGTCGGTCTCTTCAATGCCGAGGATCTGAAAGTCGGAAATCATCGCGAGAACCTCGCAGCTCAACCTGCCGACAAGCAAACCTTGCGCGGGGTTGAAGCTGAATATCCTTTGTGCCTACATTGAGTCTATGGCAAGCAGGCAGACGATGCAATATACGATTCGCGGCGTTCCCGAAAGAGTCGGCGCAAGGCTCAGGGAACGCGCCCGGAACGAGGGGCGGAGCCTCAACAGCGTGGCAGTGGATGCGCTGGCTCGGGGTCTTGGGCTGGGAAACGAGGAACCCCGCTATACGGACCTCGACGACCTCGCCGGTTCCTGGGTGGCCGATCCCGAATTCGACCGGGCCGTCGCGGACATGGATCGGATCGACGAAGAGCTCTGGAAATGAGAATTCTTCTCGACACGAATCGATACCGCGACTTCTGCGACGGACTGCCCGAAGCGGTCGAGCGTCTGCGAATCGCCGAGCTCGTCTGCATTCCCTTCGTGACGGTTGCCGAGCTGCGGGCAGGCTTCCTCGCGGGGTCGGCGAGCGGTCCGAACGAACGGACCTTGTCGCTCTTCCTGAATCGTCCCAGGGTGAGAACTCTCTGGCCCGACGAGCAAACCACCCATCATTACGCTCGAATCTTCCTGCAGTTGCGGAAACTCGGGACGCCTATCCCCACCAACGATATCTGGATCGCCGCCCTCGCCGTTCAGCACGACCTCGCGCTTTTTTCCCGCGACGCCCATTTCGCCCGGCTGCCTCAATTGCCTCGAATCTGATCCGGTTCCAGCCCTGATCAATCAGATGTGCCTTCTATGGTCACTATGCTCGGCACGATTGTCGACGCTTTCTGGTTCACGCGCTTCGTGGCGAACTATCGCAAGAACACGCCCGAAGAAGAAGACAGACAGGATATCGCCGTCGAATCGGATTGCCGCTCGCTTGAACCTCCCTCACCTCATGAACAGGCTCGTCAGCCTCCGTGTCGTCGCGACGAGGCCCACCCCGATCATCGCCACGAAATAGAGGGCGTGTCCGAGCATGGAGATGTCGAGCTGGCCGAGGGTGAGGCCTCGGATGAGCTCGATTCCGTGCCAGAGGGGAAATATCTTGACGACGATCTGTATCGCCCGGGGATAGACCGTGATGGGATAGAAGGTCGCGGAGAACATGAACATCGGGAGCATGAAGAAGTTGATCCAGTCCATCTGCTGGAAGGTCGACATGAAGGAGGTCAGCGCCATGCCGCACGCGGCGAAGCCGAAGGCGATGAGGAGGGCGGCCGGCACGGCGAGGAGGCCCCAGGGCGACAGCACGAGGCCGAAGGCGAACATCACGCCCATGAAGGCGAGGGCGTAGACGAGACCGCGGAGAAGGGCGTACGCGATCTCGCCCAAGGCGATGTCGAGGGGGCCGAGCGAAGTGGCGATCATGCCCTCGTAGAGATGGGCGAAGCGCATCTTGAAGAATACGTTCCAAGTCGAGTCGTAGATCGCCCCGTTCATCGCGGAGGTGGCCAACAGCGCCGGCGCGATGAAGGCCGCATAACTCACCGGCTCTCCATTCGGCCCCGTGACCGGACCGATCAAGGCGCCCAGGCCGAGACCGAAAGAAAGCAGGTAGAAAAGGGGCTCGAAGAATCCCGTGATCACGACGAACCAGGCCGATGTCTTGAGGGCGTAGGCCGCCCTGAGCACGACGGTGTGGGGCCTCCCCGCGTAGATCTGTCGCATCACTTGGACAGCCTCCGTTCGAAGGACTTCCACGAGAGCCCGAGGCCGAGGGCGAGGGTCGCGGCGAGGAATGCGATGTGGCCGGCCGCGAGCCACCAGGGCTCTTTCATGCCGTAGGCGGCGATGCGCCCCAGTTGGGTGCCGTGCCACAAGGGCGAGATCCACCCGATCCACTGAAGGCCTATGGGCAGGCGCTCCAACGGAAAGAAAGTGCCCGAAAACAGGAACATCGGCGCGATGACGAGCCTTTGGACGGTCGCGAACCAGCCCTCGTCCTCCTCCAGCCGGGAGGCGAAGGCCATGATAAGCGAGCCGAAAGAGAGGCCGGAAAGGATGGCCGCCGGCACGGCGAAAAAACTCCACGCCGATGGTGCCGCCCCGAAGACGAGAAGGAAGCCGAAGAATACGAGTACGGTGAAGACGATCCGGATGCCCGCGGCGAGGAGGACGCCGTTCGCCACCTGGCGCCCGCCTATCGGGGCGGCGTTCATGGCCCAGAACTCGCGGGTCCACTTGAAGCCGCCCATCACGGGGAAGGAAGTCTCCTCGAAGGCGACAGTTATGGCGGCGCTCGCGAGCAGGGCCGGACCGACGAAGGCGAGGTAGCTCGTCGCCCCGGACCCGATGCCTCCCGAGTTCGAATCGATATACGAGCCGATACCGACGCCAAGGGCGAAGAGATAGATGACGGGATTGAAGACGCTGCCCATGAGGATGGTGGTGAGATAGGCGCGCATGGTGCGGAGGCGGTGCTCCGTGACGTACCAGGTGCCGAAGGCGATGGCCTTGGCGCTGCGGCGGTCCCCCATGTGGGCCGCGGCCCCCGAATGGGCTTTGACTTCGACGCTCATTCTATGAGGCTCCTGCCCGTGAGGCGGAGGAACACATCTTCGAGGCTCGAGCGGCGAACCAGCGAAGTCATGGGGCGCAGTCCGGACTCGACGATGCGGGCGAGGTCCTCCTCGCCCGAAGCCGTGTAGATGAGAATGCGGTCGGGAAGGACTTCGATGCGATCGCCCGTGCCTTCGAGCGTCTTCGAAACCTCGGCGTTCCGCTCGGAACCGAAGCGGAGTTCGACGACTTCTCGGCTCGAGTATTCCTGGATGAGGGAGGCGGGGCTGCCCGCGGCCATGATCTTTCCCTTGTCCATCACTACGAGACGGTCGCAGAGCTGCTCGGCCTCGTCCATATAGTGGGTGGTGATGACCAGGGTGACACCGGCCTCCTTGAGGCGGAAGAGGCGGTCCCAGAGGATATGCCTGGCCTGGGGGTCGAGGCCGGTCGTGGGTTCGTCGAGGAGGAGAATGTCCGGCTCGTTGACGAGGGCCCGGGCGATGGTCAGGCGCCGCTTCATGCCTCCCGAAAGGCTATCCACCTTGACGCGGGTCTTTTCCGTAAGTTGGGCGAACTCGATGAGCTCGTCCGCCTTGTCTCTCAGGAATTTCAGGGGCAGCCCGAAGTAGCGGCCGTAGACGATGAGGTTGTCCCGGACGTTGAGCTCCACATCGAGGTTGTCCTGCTGCGGTACGACGCCGAGATGACCGCGGATGTCGGGACCCTGTTCGTTGGGGTCCTTGCCGAGGATCGAAAGTTCGCCGCCGGAGCGCTTGGAGACGCTGGCGATCATGCGCATGGTCGTCGACTTGCCCGCGCCGTTGGGGCCGAGGAGGCCGAAGGACTCCCCTTTTCTGACTTCGAAATCCACCGCATCCACGGCCTTGAGATCGCCGAAAACCTTGGTCAGTCCCCGGGCCCGGATCATTACGCCATACATGTTTTCCATCCGGCAAGAATCCCGATTTGGAGAGGCTTTGTAAAGCGGCGCCGCTGCCGAAAAGCGCGCCTTTTTATGCGGCGGGCGGCCGCCTATACTTGTCTCAGCATGGACGAAGACGCAAGGCCGGCGAGATCGACGCGCGAAGGCTCCCTGGATATCTACCGCGATCGGCTGACACGGGTTCTCTCCTATGTGCAGGACAATTTGGGCGGAGAGATCAGCCTCGACGCCGCCGCTTCCGTCGCCTGTTTCTCGAAGTATCATTTCCATCGCATCTTTTCGGGAGCTCTCGGCGAGGCCTTCGCCGATCACGTGAGGCGCCTCCGCCTCGAACGCGCGGCCAATCTCCTCGAGTTGCACCCGGCGATGAGCGTCACCGAAGTGGCCATCGAATCCGGTTTCTCGTCGGCGTCCATCCTTTCGCGGCTCTTCTCCGAGCGCTTCGGAACGGCACCCACACGGTGGAGACAAGAGCGGCTCGCCGTGGCCAGGGCGATGTCCCGCGGCCCCGGACCTGCCCCGGCCCTCCCTACATCCTCCGAACTCTGGGGACAAAATCTCGCTGCGAACGGAAGCGACGATTCCCCTCCCCCTCCCGTTTCAATCCGAAGGCTGCCGGCCCTCCGTCTCGCTTCCTGCCTCCACGTCGGCGCCTACGGACCCGGAATCGGCGAAGCCTGGGGCAGGTTGTTTCGCTGGTCCGGTCCCAGGGGGCTTCTTTCAGGCCCTTTTCGGAGCATCGGCCTGTCATGGGACAATCCGGACATCTGCCCGACCGAAAGCTGCCGCTATTCCGCCTGCGTGGAAATCCCGCCCGACATCGAAGTCTCCGGTGATGTGGTCATTCTCGCCTTTCCGCCTCGAACCTATCTTTGTCTCCGTTTCGAAGGCGCGGAGGCCGACTTCGCCGAAGCCTACGAGCGGCTCTATCGAAGGCTTCTTCCGGAAAGCGGCTTCGAGCCCGAGGACAGCCCGGCGCTGGAAATGTACCGAAGCTTCCCCGGCGATGCGGCCCGCTTCGACCTCGATATTGCCCTTCCCGTGCGTCCCCTCTCATAACAGCAAGGATCGTCAAGCGCTCGGCAATGGTGGGAAAGCGTTCCCCGACCGAAATGGCGATACTCGGTACCGAAGAGAAAGCCGCAATGCATTCGTCGCCCGCCGGAGGGGCGGATCGAGGAGAACCATAATGCCGACGAAGATCGATCTCAAGAAGACCTACAGGGAACTCTATTCGGCGAAGGCCGAACCGTCGCTGATCCAGGTTCCGCCGCTTGCATACCTCGCCGTCGACGGGACCGGCGACCCCAACGGATCGCAGCGTTTCCAAGACTGCGTGGCCGCCCTCTATTCGGCCGCCTACACGCT
>Ga0187814_10000050_pt1 | contig 25877 bp, 25 predicted proteins | sample NC_S_4_FD_132450 | JGI IMG/M metagenome (GOLD analysis project Ga0187814, IMG submission 132450) | Wetland sediment microbial communities from Neuse River Estuary, North Carolina, USA - ASW-S_4 | ecosystem: Environmental > Aquatic > Freshwater > Wetlands > Sediment | place: USA: North Carolina... | reverse complement strand
ACGAGGCTGGTCGGCGCGGGCGCCGGCGCGCGTGGCGCGGATCAGCGCGCCCGGTCCGCGAGCGCGCCCGCGTCGCGCCCGGCTGCCATGGCCTCGAGCCCGCGCAGGAACACGCCGATCATCGCCGGATAGAGGTCCTCGCTCAGGGTCGGCTCGACGATCCGGTCGACCAGGAAACCGTCCGCCATGAAGAACAGCATCGCGGTCACCTGCTCGATCGGCAGGGTGGGATCGACTCCCACGCCGTCCTTCCACCGCTGGAGCACCTCCGCGACCCGCTCGCGCATCGCCCTGTGGCGCGTCGCCAGCTCCTGGCGGAACTCCTCGTTGCGAGCGGCGTGCGCGACGAACTGGAAGTACAGGCTCGGCCAGTCCTCATCCCCCGCGAAGTGGATGAAATCCGCCGCCGCGGCGCGAGCTTCCTCACGTGGCTCTTGTGCTCCGGCCAGGGCTTGGTCGAGACGCTCCAGCTCCTGCGCGAAGCGCTCGCCGAGCATCACCAGGAAGAGCTCCTCCTTGCTCTTGAAGTTCGCGTAGAAGGCCCCCTTGGTGTACCCGGCGGCCTGCGCGACCTCGTCGATCGAGGCCCCCTCCAGCCCGCGCCGGGAGAAGATCTGCGCGGCGGCCTTGAGCAGCGACTTGCGCGTGCGCTGCTGTTTCTCACGTCTCGTCAGCACTTGGGAGCTGCTCACCTCAACACCACCTCGGCGTCACGGCGCGGGGTCTCGGTGATCGCCCGCCTGTAGACCGGCTCGCCGTCCGGTCGCGCCGGCGCAAGCTGCCGACGCTTGACCAGCTCCGCGAGCACCACCTGCATCTCGAACTGGGCAAACGAGCCGCCGATGCACCGGCGCACGCCGCCTCCGAACGGGATCCAGGTGTAGGTGCCAGGCTGAGCTTCGAGGAATCGCTCTGGCTCGAACCGCTCTGGATCTGGATAGAGGTCGGGGCGCCGGTGAACGAGGTAGATCGACGGCGCCACGGTGACGGCGGCGGGCAGCCGCCAGCCACCGATCTCGACCGGCTCGGTCAGCCTGCGGGCCACGAGCGAGATCACTGGGCGCAGCCGCAGCGTCTCCGTCACCACCGCCTCCAGGTACCGTTTCTCGCCTGCCCGCACCTCTTCGGCCAGGCGCTCGAGCTTCTCCGGATGCCGGATCAGGCGCTCCACGGCCCACGCGAGCGCCGTTGCGGTCGTCTCGTGTCCGGCCACGAGCAGCGTCAGGAGCTCGTCCCGGATCTCCTTGTCGGTCATCGGCGAGCCATCGGACTCGTGCCGCGCTTGCAGCAGCATCGACAGGATGTCCTCGCGCCTGTCCAGGTCGGACGCTTTCCGGCGCTCCCCGATCTCCGCGTAGATCAGCTCGTCGACCAGCGCGTGCAGCCTCTGGAACGGTCCGAAGTGCGACAGCCGTTCCGGTCCGAGCACGAGCGGGAACAGGAGCATGTGCGGCCGCGTGAGCAGGTCGAGCAGGCGGCGGAGCTCCACCCGCAGGCGCTCCAGGCGTTCTCCGTGCTCGAGCCCAAACACCGTGCGGAGGATGATCTCGAGCGTGATCGCCTGCATCCGGGGCCGCAGGCGGTATGGCTCCTCGCTCGGCCAGCGCTCGATCTCCCTGGCCGCGATCTCGCTCATCAGCTCGCCGTAGCCCTGCATCCTCTTGCCGTGCAGCGGCGGCAGCAGCAACTTGCGCTGCTCCATGTGCGCGTCCTCGTCGAGCAGGAGCAGCGAGTGCTCACCCAGCAGGGGGAGCAGCACCCGATTCCCCTCTCCGGCATGGAACACGCGCGGATCGCCCGTGAACACCTGCTTGATGTGATCGGGATTGGACAGGACGACCCAGGTGCCTTCCTGAATCACCCGCAGCGTGAAGGTGTCCCCGAATCGGGCCGCGCACTGGGACAGCAACCACTGCGCGCGGCGGACCCATATAGCGGTCTGAAGGACCTGTGGCATCCGCGGCCCCGGCGGTAACGAACTGGTGACCGCACTCATGCTCTCGCCTCCCTGATCACCCTCGCAAAGAGGAATGTGTGCACTGGCGCCTGCATCTCGAATACCGTCCGGTATGTAAACCACATACTCCCCGGTATGTCAACTCATCAGCGCCACCCACAGGCCTTCCCGGATAGCGGCGACGCGCGCTCGTCGAGGAGGCGATCGGCGGCCTCTGGCGAAAAGCACAACGACCGCTTAACACTCGTGATCGGAAAGACCGCAACGAGCGCTTAATACTCCGCACCAACTTCTGGTGTTATGCGCCTCGGAAACGGGTATTTGCGGAAACTGAGGATCAAGGAGATCCAGATTCCGCCGATGAGGTTCCTAACGTATGACCAAGGACCCAGCATGTACCTCTCGCCCTTTCTCCGCGTCGTAGGCCTCGCTCGCCGCTCGCCCCGTGTCCACGCCGCCGAAGGCGTGCCCGGCGTCTCCCACGTGGAGGCACGCCGGCGCCATCCGACGATGGCGGGGCTCGCCGTCCAGCCCGTTCACGGCTGGCACTGCATCTGCGAGCGATGCGAGCGGGAAGCTCGCACGCGAAGCTGATCGCCGTCCTCCTCCGACCGCAGGGGAAGCGTACCCAGCCCGAGTTACGGCGGGCAGCGCCTGGTCTCCTCCTCCTAGGCCCGGCGCTGTCCGCCGGTGTTCGATGCCCCAGCACGATCAATCACTGAAGGACCGGAGCCCCGCCTGAGGCGGGGATCGCGGTCAGAAGGACTGAGGTCCCGCCTCAGGCGGCGATCGCGGTCAGCTCGTCGGCTTGGGCCACGGTCTGCTCGGCGCCGGATCGGGACGCGTAGGCCAGTGCCAAGCCGATTCCCAGAAGGGTCCAGGCGATTGGATCCTCAAGGAAGTCCGCGTACAGCTCCGTGTGGAAGACGAGCGCCAGGAACGCGGCGGCTATGGCGGCTCTGGCCGGACTCACGCGGGCTCCCCGGACGAGCATGACCCCCGCGGTGATCACGAGCGCGAGGTACGCGAGCTCGCCGATCAACCCCTGCTCCGCGGCGATCGTGATCGCGATCGTGTGCGAGGCCGAGAGCGTCGCGGAGGTGGCCGGATGGAGCCGGCGATACTCGGTCTCGAACGAACCCGACCCGTAACCCCACAGCGGCCTGTCGCCGAACAGCTGGATGCCGCCGCTTACCAGTCCGGCGCGGCCGCTGGAGGCGCCGTTCAGGCCCTGGTTCAACCCGAACGTCTTCGGCGAGACGGCGAGCGCCGCGCTGCCGAGCGCGAGGACCGCGCAGGCCACGATCAGGATCGGCTTGGCCTTCCATCGCATCGCCCCGAGGATCCCCAGGCCGACCAGGAGGGCGGCCAGGCTGGAGCGTGACAGGGTGAGTACGAGCCCCGCCCACAGGACGGCGAGCACGATCACCACGATCACCTGCTCGCGCTGGCGCCGCCCGTAGATCAGGACCGCGGCGAGCATGATCATCACGAGCGCCAGAAAGCGCCCGAAGATGTCGGCATCGAAGAACACGGAGTTGATCGCGAAGTACGTGTGGACGTTGTTCTCGGCGATCAGCTTCGGATTCAAGAACAGCGTCTTGGTGGCGTACTCCACGAATCCGACGGTGGCGAACAGCACAGCCAGCCCGGCGACGAGGATCAGGCACGTGCGCAGCAGGCGCCTGGTCCAGCGCAGCTCCCGCAGCAGGCAGAACAGAAGCGCGAACGGGACGTAGAAGAACACCATCTGCTGGAGCGCGGTCTCGAAGGCGGGGGAATAGATCGCCTGGATCGCGTAAAGCGCCACATATAGCGCCAGCAGACGCTCCAGCCAGCTGCGGCCCGGGAGCCGACCGGCAGCGGGCGCATCCCCGTTCGCTGGGGGCGCTGTCGCCGGGTCGCCCCCCCGCCACGTCGGGACGATCGCCGCGAGCGCGCCCGCCCCCACCACGACGTACAACGGCACGAGCAGGTTCGAGGTCGTGCCACCCGCCGAGATCGGGATCCGGAACGGCAGCGTCACGACGGCGAGTGGCGCCACCAGCCACGGGCGCCGCGAGATCACGACGGCGAGAGCCACAACGAGCGCAAGGCCCACGAGCGCCACCACGACCGCCTCGAGCGGATGCCTGTGCACGATGCTCAGCTGGGGCGAATGCCAGATCGCAGCCAGCAGCAGGACCGGCGCCAGCACGAGCGCGCCGAGCATCGCGGCCGCTCTATCTCGTGGCTGCGGATGCAGTAACGCCACTCCGACGAGCGCCGCTGCCACGACCACTCCCGCCTTCGGAAGCGGTCCGCTCAAAGCCGCCGGTGCGATCACGCCGAAGATGATCCTCTACCTTCTTAAGCAATGCCCCTTCTGAAGCTGGCGGCCGCTTCGGTCGTTGCGGCGGTACTCGTGTGCGGCTGCGCCTCGACGGTCAAGCCGCCCCAGGGCCACGGGAAGGTCGACGACCCCAGGACGTTCAAACCGAACCGCGTCGCTTGCCTGAGAAGCGAGCACTTGCCCGTGCAACTGGTGGGCCAGACCGGGATCCAGATCGGAGCGCTCCCGAACGGTCCCTCGATCTGGTTCGAGGCGACCCCCGGCGCAGCGCAGGCGCACCAGATCGGCGGCCAAGCGCAGGGCGCCGAGGTGATCGGAAGCGCGCTCCTATACCCGCATCAGGGGTCCGATAGCGAGCTGGCCATGATCGAGGACTGCCTCGATCAGGGTGTCACCGGATGAGTCGATAGGTCACTAGCCTTGGCGCCCGTGTCAGTACCCACCGCCGACGTCGCCGCCCCTGCCGCCGCCCGACCCGGGGTGCGCGCGATGCCCGTTGCCGGTCGCCTGACCGGCGGGTGGCTGTACCTGGCGATGGCCGCGTTGGCGATCTTGATCGGTGCGCTCTCGCTGCTCTTCCCGTCCACCCCGAGCTACGACCCGTGGTCGTGGCTGGTGTGGGGCAGGGAGATCATCCACCTCGACCTGCACACCACCGGCGGCCCGTCTTGGAAGCCGCTCGGCGTGATCCTCACGACGATCTTCGCGCTGTTCGGCAGCGCGCAGCCGAACCTTCTGCTCGTCGCCTCCAGGGCGGGAGCCGTGATGGCCGTCCTGATGACGTTCAAGATCGCGTGGCGGATCGCCCGGCCGCTCACCGGCGAGTGGCTAGGCCCGGACGCGACGCGCTGGGCGCTGTTGCCCGCCCTCCTGGCGGCGCTCGTCGCGGCGGCAAGCCTGCTCAACTCGCCCGGCTTCATCACCGACAACGCGCTCGGCTACTCCGAGGGGCTGATGACGGCGCTGGTCCTGATCGCGCTCGATCGTCACCTCGACGGCGCCCGGCGCCAGGCCTTCGCGGTCGGTTTCTTCGCGGCGCTCGACCGGCCGGAGCTGTGGCTGTTGTGGGGTCCGTACGGCCTGTACCTCTGGTGGAAGGACCCTGGCGCCCGGCGGCTCGTGGCGGCGCTCTTCGTGCTGATCCCGGTGCTGTGGTTCCTGCCCGAGCTGTGGGGCTCAGGGCACCTGTTCCGCGCCGTGACCAGGGCCCAGCATCCGCGCTCCAATAGCGCCGCATTTGCCAAGTGCCCATTCTGCACCGAGTTCGTCCATCACGCATGGCCGCGAGTGATGCTTCGGGTCAAGGCCGTCGGCCTGGCCGCGATGGCGGTCGCGGCGTTCGGCTTGATACGGACGCGCGGCTCCTGGTGGCGCCAGAGCCCGATCGACCTCGCGGCCCGGACCAGGCTTCTGCTGCTGGCGGTCGGAGCGATCGGCTGGCTGTGGTGGATCGGCATCTCGGTCGAGACCCAGGCTGGGTTCTCCGGCAACGATCGCTACCTCGTGCTGGGGACCGCGCTGATTGCGATCACCGGCGGCGTCGGCTGGGGATGGGCTGCTGCGGCCGTCGCGGGTCTGCTGAGGCGGCTCGACCTGGGCGGCCGATTGCGGCGTCGCCCCAACCTGGCCGCCGCGAGCGTGGCGGGGACCGTGCTCGCGCTCGCAGTGGGTATCGCGACGCCACCGTGGATCGGCCCGAGCCTCCTCGACGTCCCCGCCACGCACCGCGCACTCGTATATCAGGCGCACCTTCGTCAGGACCTGAACGCCGCGATCCGCAGGCTCGGAGGGCCGGCCCGGATCCTCAGCTGCGGCACGGTCATGACCGAGGGGTTCCAGGTCCCGATGGTCGCCTACGCCCTCGACGTGCGCATGTTGCGCGTCGAGGCTCCGCCGAACGGAATCGGCCCGCCGCCGTGGCCAAACGTGATCTTCCAGGCGCGCGACACGGAGGGCGCCGCACTGCTGCCCGTCCCCGCGCAGATCATCGCCTGGGAGCACGACGGCGCCCACTACACCGCATTCCGCGAGCGCACCTTCTGGGTGTTCTCTGACTGCGGCAGGAAGGTGGGCTCGTAGAGATGGCGACGACCGCCTCCCCGCCGCGGACCCCGCGCATCCCGCACGTCGTCGACGTTCGTGAGCCGAAGTGGGCGCAGCGGCTGCCGACCTGGCTCACCACCGGCGGGTTCTTGGTGGTCCTGATGGCGGTCTCCGCCTACATCCGCACCCGGTACATAAATGGGCAGCTCTGGGAGGACGAGGCAATCACGACGGGGATCGCCTCGCACTCGCTGTCGGCGATCCCGGGCATTCTGCGCCACGACGGCTCGCCACCGCTGTTCTATCTGCTCTTGCACGTCTGGATGGGTGCGTTTGGGGGGAGCGAGGCGGCCACACACGCGCTCTCGCTCCTGTTCGGGCTGCTGTGCATCCCCGCGGGCATGTGGGCCGCCTGGAGCCTGTTCGGCCGTCGCGCCGGCTTGTACGCGGGGATCCTGTTCGCGTTCAGCACCTTCCTGACCGCCTACGCGCAGGAGACCCGGATGTACGAGCTGATGGCCCTGCTCGGAATCTTCGCGACAGCCGGATTCGTGCACGGGTTCGTCTACCGTCGCAGGCCCTACCTGATCATGTTCGCCGTCTCCGAGGCGCTGCTGCTGTACACGCACGCGTGGGGGCTGTTCTTCGGCGCCGGCTCGCTGGTCGCGCTGATCCTGATCTGGCGAGTGAGCGAGGACCGACGCGTGTTGGTGCGCGACGCCGTCCTCACTTACGTGGGTGTCGGCGTCCTATTCCTGCCGTGGCTGCCCAACTTCATCTATCAGGCCACCCACACCGGCGCGCCGTGGGCGCCGACGATTCGCTTCGGCGTCCCCGTGCTGCTATCGCGCGACCTGCTGGGAGGCGACCGCCTAACGGTGGCGCTGGTCCTCGCGGCCGTGATCGGTCTCGCTCCGCTGTTCACGCGCCGCTGGGCCCGCACGCGTGAGGCAACCGTGATGTGGACGCTGATCGTGCTGCCGCTGGCAACCCTGGTTCTGGCCTGGCTCGCCTCGCAGATAACCCCGGCGTTCGTCGCTCGCTACATGGCTCCGATCCTCGCGTCGATCCTGTTGCTGGCTGCCTGGGGCGCCGCGCGCGCAGGCGTGGTGGGGCTGGTAGCGATCGCGCTTTCGGTCGTGTTCATCGTCCACCTCTCCTCCTACACCCCCCAGTACAAGAGCGACATGCGTGACATCGGTGGCGAGATGGCGCCGCTGCTGCAAAAGAACGCGCTCGTTGTCGTCGCGCAACCGGACTCGACCCCGTTGGCTTGGTACTACCTCCCGAACGGCCCCAGGTACGCGACTACGATCGGACCGGTGGCCGATCCCACATACATGAACTGGATCGATTCGCTCAAGCGGCTGCAGCAGGCCAACCCGGCGACAACGCTCGACCCACTCGTTGCCAGTCTGAAGCCCGGGCAGCAGCTGCTCTACATCCGGCCCCTGACCGAAGGCGCAAACAACTGGAAGGCGTCGTGGACCGAGCTCGTGCGGCTGCGTGCGGCCCAGTGGGGGCAGATCCTCCAGGACGACGTCGACAGCGGGGTACTGAAACCGATCGCCCGGGCGCCCCACAACTACCGTGGATCGTCGATCCTCGCCTATAGCGCGCTCCTTTACCAGAAGGTCACGTGATGTCTGACCGCTCCCCCGCAGGCGACGGCAACCCCCGGATGACCGAGATCACGCCCGAGCACCCGGTACTGGCACTCGGCGGTGGGCCTGCCGGGCTCACCGCGGGCTATCTGATGGCCAAGCAGGGCAAGCCCGTGATCGTGCTCGAGTCGACCGATCAGGTCGGCGGGATCGCGCGCACCGACGTCCGCGAGGGATACCGCTTCGATCTTGGCGGACACAGGTTCTTCACCAAGGCGAAGGAGGTCGACAATCTCTGGCACGAGGTGCTGGGCGACGAGTTCCTCAGGCGCCCGCGGCAGAGCCGGATCTACTGGAATCACAAGTTCCTCGAGTACCCCCTTCAGGGGATGGACGTGATCAAGAAGCTCGGGCCGGTCGACCTCACGAAGGCACTGCTGTCCTACCTGTGGGCTGCGATTAAGCCCAAGGGACGGGAGGACACCTTCGAGGAATGGGTCTGCAACCGCTTCGGCCGCTGGCTCTTCAACGAGTTCTTCAAGTCCTACACCGAGAAGGTGTGGGGAGTCTCAACCGCGGAGATTCGCTCGGAGTGGGCGGCGCAGCGGATCAAGGGACTGTCCTTCTTCGCCGCGGCCAGGCACGCGTTCTTCGGCAGCAAGGGCAACCAGATCAAGTCGCTGATCTCCGAGTTCAACTACCCCCGCTACGGCCCGGGTCAGATGTGGGAGCGGATGCGCGACGAGATCCGCGCAGGCGGCGGCGAGGTACGCCTCAACGCTCCGGTGACCAGGCTGCGGATCGAGGGTGGCCGGGTGGTCGAGGTCGTCGCCGGCGGCGAGACGATCACTCCGTCGTACGTTGTCTCCTCCCTGCCGCTGCGCACGACGGTCGGGATCTCCGAGCCCGACGCGCCGGGCGAGGTACGCGATGCCGCCCGCGGCCTGCGCTACCGAGACTTCCTCACCGTCTTGCTCGTGATCGAGGGTGAGGACATGTTCCCCGACAACTGGATCTACATCCACGACCCGTCCGTCCAGGTGGGGCGGATCCAGAACTTCCGCTCGTGGAGCCCCTGGATGGTGCCCAACGACACCGACGCCTCGATCGGCATGGAGTACTTCTGCTTCGAGGGAGACGCGCTCTGGTCGATGCCCGACGAGGAGCTGGTGGCGATGGCGACGCGCGAGATCCAACAACTCGGCCTTGCCAAGGCCGATCGCGTGAAGATGGGCTTCGTCGTGCGGGTGCACAAGGCCTACCCGATGTACGACGCCGAGTACGCCGAGCGCGTGGGGACGATCCGATCCTGGCTCGACGGGATCTCGAACCTGATCCAGGTCGGCCGCAACGGCCTTCACCGTTACAACAACTCCGACCACTCGATGCTCACCGCGATGCGAGCCGTCGACAACATCCTGCTCGGCTCAGGCCACGACATCTGGGCCGTCAACGCCGAGAGCGTCTACCACGAGGAGGACGTCAAGGAGGAGCAGCCGTACGTCGACGCCCCCGAGACGCCCGCGATGGAGCAACCCCTCGCTTAGGTTCACAGGCGTGCGGGTCCGAGCGTTTCTGATAGCGGCGCCCACCATCCTGGCGCTCGCCCTGCCAGGCTCGGCCCTCGCCCAGGGCGGTGGGTCGATCAACCAGTCCGGGCCATCTAATCCCCTCGCGCCCGGTCTGCCCCAGCCGTCGGTGAGCACCCCCACCACGACCACGCCGACGATCATCACGGCCACGTCCGGCTCCTCGAGCAGCAGCGGACTGAGCGGCGGCGACGCAATCGCAATCGCAATCGGCGCGATCGTCCTCCTCGGCGGCATCTCGTTCTTCATCTGGCACGACGCGCGCCGCCGCGCGCCGATCCGTCATCGCGCAGCCACGGCCACCGCGGGAGCCGGCTCCGGCTCCAAGCCCCGCCCCAAGCCCCGGAAGCTGAGCCGGGCCGAGCGGCGGCGGCGCAAGCGGGGACGGGCGCGGTAGGTCGGGCGCTACTCACCATTCGCCGCGCGCAGGCTCCTCCGCGCTCGGCCCAGCTGCCGGTCGACCGTCCGCGTCGTGCACGCCTCGTGTAGTGCGAGCTCCTCGTAGCTGAGCCCGAGCCCGCGCAGCCACAGCAGTCGCTGCTGGCGGTATGGCAGCCGCCCGATCTCGGCGAGCTGCTCTCGCCGCTCCAGCATCTCGTGCGGCTCCGCTTCGGACGGCGGTAACCGTGCCTCGCCGCTCCGCTCGATCTCGAGGTCGAGCGACAACTCGCGACGGTCTCGCCGGGCCAGCTTCAACGCTTCGTGGAAGGCGGTCTTGACCAGCCAGCCGAGAGCGGTGTCCCGGCGCACGCTCGTGCCGTGGTGGAGAAGCCGGCTCCATGCGACCTGGCACGCGTCCTCGATCACCGCCTCAGGCGCGTGAACACCTCTGCGGACGATCTGCTCGAGACGCTTCGAGAAGGCCCCGTAGAGCTCACCGACGTCTCCGAGAGCGGTGCTGTCGGCTGTCCCTCCGGCGATGTCTCGCAACTCGGGGCGGTGGCCCCTCCGTGCAGCGGCCCGGCTCGCATCGAGAAACCCCGCCGGCATCGTGGACATGCTTACTCGCTCCGATCTTGAGTCTAATTGAGTCTAAGTTGATGCAAACCAGCCTAGCAAGCACAGATGGATCTTGCTAGGTTTGGTTAGCTCAAATTCATCTCAATTAGCTTCAGGAGGTTTCCATGGTATATCTCGCTGCCGTGACGGCCCAGCCAGATCTGAGGGCCCTGCCGGGAAGCAACGTGCTCCAGCAGCTCGTCAATGGAGCCGAGGCATGGGCGCTAGCCATTGCGCTGCTGGGAGCGTTCGTCGGCGCTGCGCTGTGGGCAGTGGCGTCTCACACGCACAACCACCACTACGCCGCCCGAGGACGGATGGCGGCGCTGATCTCGGGCGCATCGGCGCTGGTGGTGGGGGCGGCGCCTGGTCTCGTCAACTTCTTCGAGCGGCTCGGGACGACGGCACGGTGACCGGCATGCGACCCCGCGCCCGCATCGGGCTCCTGCTCGTCAGCGGAGCATGTGCATGGGCCGTCGCCCCTTCGCCAGCGTTGGCGCTCAACCCGATCAAGCCGGTCTGCTCCGTCGCGGGGCTGGTCAGCGGCATCATCGGCAAGGCGTGTTCGGCGGTGCAGAACGGCGGCCGGCTGATCTCCGCCGGCAAGAAGCTGTTCAGCGGACATCTCGGCGGCGCTTTTAAGACCGCGATCGGTGATACCGGGCACGTGGCCTCGAGCGCCACCACGGCCCTCGCAGTCGCGACGATCGCCGCCGCGACCGTGGGCGGCGCGGGGTTCGCGATGCACGAGACGGCGAGGGTGCTGGGCGAGACCACCGCTCCACAGCTGCGGACCACCTGGTTCTCGTCGCTGTACCGGCGCGTCGCCGGGATCGCGGCGGTGCTGACGCTGCCCTTCCTGTTCGCCGCCGCGGTCCAGTCCCTTTTTCAGTCGGACCTCACGCTCCTGCTACGCGCCACGCTGGGCTACCTCCCGTTGGCAATGCTCGCTGTCGGGATCGCCGCCCCGCTGACGATGCTGCTGCTGGCCGCGTCTGACCAGATGTCCGCGATCGTCTCCTCGGCGGCAGGCAATGCCAGCGGGCACTTCCTCACTCGGGCCGCGGTGGCGCTCGCAGGCCTGACCGTGCTGACCGGACCATTCGTGTCCCTGCTCATCGGGCTGATCGCGATCGCGGGTGGTCTGGTTCTGTGGATCGAGCTGCTGATCCGGGAGGCCGCCGTGTACGTGGTTGTGCTGATGCTGCCGCTCGCATTCGCCGCGCTGGTGTGGCCGGCGCGCCGGGTATGGGCGGTGCGTGCCGTCGAGCTGCTGATTGCGCTGATCCTCTCCAAGTTTGCGATCGTCGCGGTGTTGGCATTGGGTGGCGCTGCGCTCAGCGCGGGCAACCCGCACGGCATCACCGGCATGCTCGCCGGCACCGTCCTGCTCGTGATGGGTGCCTTTGCTCCGTGGGCTCTGCTTCGCCTGCTCCCCTTCACCGAGATCGCCAGCGCGGCGGCCGGGTCGCTCACGGGCAGCGCCAGGCTGGCCGGGGTTGCCTACCACCGTGCGGACGGAGCGGCGCGCGAGGGTCACAACTGGGCTGCGCGAACCGCGGACATGCGGCACGAGGCCGAGGGAACGGAGAGGCGAACCGCCGCCGCACAGCGCTTCGCCGAAGGTGAGAAGGAACGGATGGCCGCCTTCCAGTCGACTAACGGCGAGGCGGCCTCGGGGGAGACCCAGGCAAACGGCGCGCCCGCCCCGCAGGCAAACGGCATGGCAGCCCCTCAGGCAAACGGTGCGCCCGCCCCCCACGCAAACGGCGCGGCAGTCGGGGAGCCGGTCGCGGCGCCGGGCCACGAGCGCTCATCCCTCGGGCAACCGGCGCCCGTCTACGCCGCCGAGACGCCTGCCGCCAACTCTGGTCCCGCCGAACCGCACCCCAGTCAGCCGCCCGCCGAACCGCATCCCACCCAGCCGCCCGCCGAGCAGCCCCCCAGCTCAGGACAGCAAAGCCAGAACGACGACGTACCCCTGCTCGACCTGCGGCTCGGACCCGCTGAGGACCACGACCCCACACCGCCGGCGCAACCGCCCGAGCCAGACGGAGGCGCCTTGTGAGCCAGGAGCGGCTCACCTACCGCTTCGGGCCGCTCGAGCGACGAGGTATCTTCGGCGCGATTCGTGCGGGACAGGCAGCGCTCCTCGCACTGGGAGCTGTGCTCGCGATCGCACTGCTCGATGTGTCGCCGAGCGCAAGCGGCGCGATTGCCGCAACGCTCGTCTTCTCCACCGCCCTCCTGCTCGCCATTGCGCCCGTGGGCCGCCGGACCGCAGAGGAGTGGGCTCCGATTGCGGTGTCGTTCGGGGTTCGCCGGTTCACCGGACGCGCGTCGTTTCGCTCCCGCGCACCGGGGAGCGGGGCGCGCGCCCGCGCGGGCGCCAAGGCCGCGCAGCCGCTTTCCGATCCGCCGCCCTCCCTGCGGGATATCCGGATTCTCGCCGCGGACTACGGTAACCGGTCCATCGGTGTGATCGCGGACCGGCGACACCGTCGGTTCACTGCGGTCCTGGCGTGCCGGGTTCTCGCGTTCTCGCTGCTGGATGCAGGCGCACAGGAGCGGCGGCTGGCACGGTGGGGGCTGGTGCTTTCCGGTGCGGCCGGGACTGCGATCCGGAGGCTCCAGTGGATCGAGCGCACGGCGCCCGCGCAGGGTGACGAGCTGGCACGATGGCTGCACGACGAACGAGATCCCGCCGTTCCGCTCCGCGGGACTCCGATGATCGAGTCCTATCTCGACCTGATCGGCAGCACGACCCGAATCACCCAGGAGCACGAGATTCTGCTCGCGGTCCAGATCGACACACGACGGGTCCGCGACCGGGGCAGCGACGCGGCCGCCCGCGCCCTGATCGAGCAGACCGAACGCGTTGCAAAGGGCCTCGAGGCCGCAGAGGTGAGCGTGCTAGGGGCGCTCGGTCCGGGACAGCTCGCCCGCGCCCTGCGAACCTCGTTCGACCCATATGCGCGAGCGGAGCTCGCCGTGCTCGAAACCGCAGATCCGGAACGCGAGGGACTCGGCGAGGCCGCGGCCTGGCCCCTGGGCGCGCGTGAGAGCTGGGACTCATACGGCACCGACGGAGCCCTGCACGCGACGTACTGGATCGGCAGCTGGCCGCGGATCGAGGTCTCGCCGATGTTCATGGACGCGCTGCTCGGCCGCTCGAGCATCGTGCGCACCGTTGCAGTTACCTTCGAGCCGATCGCACCTGACCGCTCCACGCGCGAGGTCGAGGCCGCGGTGACCAGAGATCGCGCGGATCGCGAGCTGCGGCGACGCTTCGGCCAGTCGGAGACCGCACGGCGCCAGCAGGCTGAAGAGGCCACGGTGCGCCGCGAGGCCGAACTCGCGGCCGGGCATGGCGAGGTCCGGTTCGCGGGCTTCGTGACGGTCAGCGGGCGGGACGCGGACGACCTCCGCCGGGCCTGCGCCGAGGTGCATGAGCACGCGGCACGCGCCCGCCTCGAGCTGCACCGGATGTATGGCCAGCAGGCAGACGCGTTCACGTTCACCCTGCCGCTCTGCCGCGGACTCAGATGAGCACCGGCACCCTCTCGTTCCTCACCTACGTGTGGCATTACTTGCTCGCGCGGCTGATCTACGACCAGCTGGTGCGGCCGCTCACGCACGGAGGTGCCGCAGGCCCGGCGCTGGTGGTGCTGGTTGCGGGTGCGGCGTTCGCCGCCGGACGCCTGACGAGAAGACGGGCATGAGCCTGCACACCGCTGAGCGACCGGCGCACCGCGCCACCACGAGGCATGCCCAGGCCATCTACCCGTTCATTGCGCCGGGCGGCCTCGGGGGCCGCGGCGTCTTCATCGGACGAGACTCGAGCGGCGGCGCCTTCTGTTTCGACCCATGGCTCCTGTACGGCGAGGGCTTGCTCGATGACCCGAACGTGATCGTCCTCGGCAAGCTCGGCCAGGGGAAGAGCGCGCTCGTCAAGACGATGCTGTGGCGGATGCTCCTGTTCGGCCGGCGCGCGTTCGTGCTCGACGTCAAGCGCGAGTACGGCCCGCTGTGTGAGGCGGTGGGGGTCAGGCCGATCTCGCTGGTGCCCGGCGGTGGTGTCAGGCTGAACCCTCTGGTCTCGCGCCCGGAAGAGCATGCTCAGCTCGAGTTGCTCAGGGCGGTGGCGATCACGGCGCTCGGGGGCCCACTGACCCAGGTCGAGGGCGCCGCGCTTCGTGAGGCGCTGCGCGCGGTGCGGGCGAGCGGTACCTCCGAGCCGACACTGCCCGACATCGCGGGGGCGCTGTTCGCACCCACCGCGGAGATGGCCCAGTGGCTGCGGACGAGGCCCGAGCAGCTCGCGCTTGACGCGCGCCGGACGGCCCTGGCGCTTCAGGATCTATGTGAAGGCCCGCTGCGCGGGATGTTCGACGGACCGACCACGCCCGGACTCGACCTGGACGCGCGGCTGGTCGTACTCGACCTGCACGCCGTCAGGGACTCGCCGGCCGTCGGCATTCTGATGGCCTGCGCGACCGCTTGGATGAGCGCGTTGCTCGCGCGGATGGCCGAGCGACCAGGACGAGCACGGTTGATCAACGTGGCCGACGAGTCATGGAAGATCATCCAGCACGCCGGACTGGGGGAGTGGTTTCAATCCAACTTCAAGCTTGCGCGGCAGTTCGGCGTGATGAACCTGGTGGTCCTCCACAAGCTCGCCGACCTAAGCACGGCCGGGGATGCCGGCTCCCGCGCCGCCCGCATCGCCGAGGGCCTGATCGCGGATGCGTCGACCCGGATCGTCTACCACCAGGACGAAAGCCAGGTTGAGCTGACGAGAGCGCTGCTCGGCCTGTCGGAGAGCGAGGCGAAACTGCTGTCGATGCTCTCCGCAGGCCAGGCCCTGTGGCGCGTGGGCAGCCGCTCCTTCGTCGTCCAGCACTACCGCTCCCGGCTGGAGGCCCAGTTCACCGACACCGACACGGGCATGCTGGTCAGTGAAGCCGGCACGCGACGCCGATGAGCCGCTCCGAGGGACTCTCGGACGCCGCGATCCTCACGGCGATCGGATGCGCCCTGGCCGTCTGCGGATCGGTGTGGATGTGGGGCGGGCTCGCGGGGGCGCTGTTCGGGGGCGGTTGGCCTTCTGTCGGAGCCTCGGAGCTGGTTGGTGTGCTCACCCGCCTGCCGGCCCACCTGTCCGATCCGGCGACCGCGTGGCCGGATCCCGCTCGCTCCCGGTTGCCCGGACCCGGAGGCTTCTACGCCGCGCTGCTGCTGCTCGCTGTCGGTCTCCTCGCGCTGGTTCTGATCGTCCGCCGGGCAGGCGGCCTCGCGATCGTGCGCCGCGGCGGGACCGGGGCCCGATGGGCGGGTGCGGGGGAGCTCGGACCGTTGCGGCAACGGTTTCGCAACCAGCGCGAGGGACGCCTGGTCCTGGGAGTCCGGCACGGGCGGGCTCTCTGTGCCGAGCAGCGCCACGCCGTTGTCGCCTTCGGCCCTCCGCAGTCGGGCAAGTCTGCCGGGCTTGCCGTTCCCGCACTGCTCGAATGGGAGGGCCCAGCGGTGGCGTCGTCGATCAAGACCGACCTGCTTGCAGCATCGATCGACTGCCGTCGCGAGCTCGGAGGTGTGTTCGTGTTCGACCCGTTCGAACTGGCCGGAGTGCCCTCGCACACGTGGTCTCCGTTGAACGGGGCGCGCACGTGGGACGGAGCCCTGGAGGTCGCGTGGCGCCTGGCGTCCGCGGCCGAGGTCGACCACAGAGGTACGGAGAACGGTGACTTCTGGGCGATCGCCGCGGAGCAGCGACTCGCCCCGTTGCTGTACGCGGCCGCGAGTACGAACGCCGGCGTGGAGGCGCTGGTCCGGTGGGCCTACGGGCAGGGGGCAAGCGAGCTCGACCGGGCGCTCGCGCAGATAACCGGCGAGGCACGCAACGACAGCGAGCTCGCCGGGGCGCACGCGGCGTACGAGGCAGTCCGCGCGTTCGAGTTTCAGGCGGACAGGACGCGGAGCTCGATCGAGGCAACCGCTCAAACGCTGCTCCGTGCCTACCGCTTCGCCCGCGTGGTCGACTCGGCGAGGTCGTGCCAGATAACCGCCGACCGTCTGCTTGGGGAGGCCGCAACGCTGTATCTGATCGGCGACGCCAAGGCCTCGAAGCTGCTGCGCCCGATCTTCCTGGCCCTGCTCTCGGAGATCGTGGACCGAGCATACGAGCGCGCCACGCTTAACGGCGGACGACTGGCGCTGCCTCTGCTCCTGTGCCTTGACGAGGCTGGCAACGTCGCGCCACTGCCGAACCTGGCCGAGGTCGCCTCGACCGCGCCCAGCCACAACATTCAGCTCGTCTCGATCTTCCACGACGTCGCGCAGGCACGCAGCCGTTACGGGCGCCAGGCGGAGACCGTGATCAACAGCCACCGGGCGCGAATGCTGCTCCCCGGGGTTGCCGATCTCGACACTCTGCGCTACTTCGCGGAGCTGGTCGGCGAGGAGGAGGCGCTGGAGACGACCCGAACGAGCGGCACCGGCGGAACGAGCCGCGCCAGCGGTCGCCGGCGCCGGCCGCTGGTGGCGGCGGAGGCCCTGCGACAACTTCCCGACCGCCACGCCCTCCTGATCTACGGGCGGATCCCTCCGACGACGCTGCGGCTGCGGATGTGGTTCGAGGATCGGCGCCTGCACCGGCTGTCGGCGCGCCGCCGACGAGGCAACGCGCCGGACGGCCGTGGGCTGATCGGCACGCTGGTGCGCGGCCGCGGGAATGGCACACCGTGAGCTGGCGCGAGCCCGAGGACGGGCCCTGGGACGGCCCCGATCGCGACCCCGAGGAGTCGGCCGCACCCCGCTGGCCGCTGGACTGGCGGGGGCTGTACCCGCGCGAGCGCTGGATGTGGTTCGAGCAGCTATGGTGCGACGTATGCATGCTGCGCGAGCGATACCGGCTGCCGATCCGCTCGCAGTGGTGGGAGCATCAGATCCAGGTCGAGGCGCTGGCCGCGCTTGCCGCGTGGGTGTCCCGCTATGACTCGGGCGAATGGGACGATCCTCCGGGCAAGCTCGCGCTGCTATACGACCTGGAGCGGGTGACGGCGCTGCTCAGGGACGGCGGCGACCCGTTCCATCCAGACCGCGACCGCCGTGCCTTCGCCTTTTACCTGGTAAGCCTCGGCTGCCAGCCACCGCCGGCGGATAAGTGACCTCGGCCCCCCGGCCCCCTCCGCGTACGGGCGCTCGCGCAGCGGATCGGGCAGCCCGACCGCTCCGCGCTGCGTGCGCGATGATGCGAGCGACCAAGGCGAAGACGAAGGAGGAGACCGATGGCCCTGACCCGCCAGAGCGAGCGAGCGCAGCGCCGGCGCCGACCCGCGATGCACGCCGGGCAGCAGCGCCTTCGGCTGGAGCTGCCCACCGACGAGATGCCGGAGAAGGGCGTCGGACTCGACCTGGCCCATGAGCTGATCTCCGCCGAGCTCCTGCTGGACGGCCAATCCAGGCTGAACCTGGCCACGTTCGTGACCACCTACATGCCATCGCAGGGGGCACGGCTGATGGCCGAGACGGCGGACAAGAACATGATCGACAAGGACGAGTACCCGCAGACCGCGGAGATCGAGGCGCGGTGCGTGAGCATCCTCGCCAACCTGTGGAGCTGTCCTGACGAGCACGATGCCACTGGATGCTCGACGACGGGATCGAGCGAAGCCGCGATGCTCGCAGGCCTCGCGCTCAAATGGCGATGGCGCAAGCGGATGGCCGACGCGGGCAAGCCAACCGACCGCCCGAATCTGGTGATGGGCGCGAACGTTCAGGTCTGCTGGGAGAAGTTCTGCCGCTATTGGGATGTCGAGCCTCGGCTCGTGCCCGTAGAGGCCGGTCGCTTCCACCTTGGTCCCGAAGAGGCCGTCGCCCACTGCGACGAGGACACGATCGGGGTCGTCGCGATCCTCGGCTCGACCTTCGACGGCAGCTATGAGCCCGTCAGGGAGATCGCGCGAGCGCTCGACAGGCTCGAGTCCGACCGCGGACTCGATATCCCCGTGCACGTCGACGCCGCGTCGGGCGGATTCGTCGCGCCGTTCCTGGCGCCCGAGGTCGAATGGGACTTCCGGATCCCCCGCGTACAGTCGATCAACGCCTCGGGCCACAAGTACGGGATGGTGTACCCGGGAGTCGGGTGGGCGGTGTGGCGCACCCCCGAAGCGCTTCCCAAGGAGCTGATCTTCGACGTCAACTACCTCGGCGGCAACATGCCGACGTTCGCGCTGAACTTCTCACGACCCGGCAGCGAGGTCGTCGCCCAGTACCTCATGCTCGCGGGCCTGGGCCGGGACGGATACCGGGAGATTCTGCAGTCCGCCCAGGACGTGGCCGTTCAGCTCTCCGCCACGATCGCCGAGATGGGCCCGTACGAGCTGCTCTCCGAGGGCCGCGAACTGCCCGTGTTCGCGTTCCGGCTGCGAGACGGAGTCGAGAACTACACGGTCTACGACGTGTCCGACCGTCTGCGCCAGGGCGGATGGCTCGTGCCCGCCTACACCTTCCCCGAGAACCTCCAGGACATGAGCGTCCTGCGGATCGTCGTCAGGTCCGGAATGACTCCAGAGATGGCAGACCTGCTGCTCAAGCACCTACGCGAGCAGACCGAGTTCCTCGAGTCGCTCGACGCGCCGATCCCGAACGAGGGCCGCAAGGCCTTCGCGCACAACTAGACCAGGGCGGCGAGCTCGCGCCCGGCGGCCCGCAGCTGCGCGATCGTTCCCGCTTCCAGGATCGCCTGAAGGTCGAGGATGCGCGCGCCGAAGGCGTCCAGTTCGCGCCTGCCGACGATCGCGTGACAAGGCACCCCGGCCTGGCGTGCGCGCGTGGCCACCTCCGAGACGGCCTTGCCGGCGAGGCTCTGCTCGTCGAGCCGGCCCTCGCCGGTGACGACTGCGTGAGCGGCGCGCATCCGCCGGTCGAAGTCGAGGAGGTCGAGCACGAACCCCGCCCCCGGTTCGAGCGTGGCTCCGAACCGGGCCCACAGCCCCCCGGCCAGCCCCCCGGCCGCGCCCGTCATGGGCACACCGCGCGGGTCTCGATGCAAGCGCCGCGCCATGCCGTTCAGGCGCCGCGTCAGGCGAGCGACGTCACGGGGGGCGGCACCCTTCTGAGGGGCGAACACTCGCGCCGCATCCTCGAACGGAGTGCGCACGTCGCAGAGGACGACGAGCCTCGCGTACCCCAAGCCGCCCCCACGCTCGATCGCGCGGATCGCGCCGGAGCCGCCGTCGGTGGTAGCGCTCCCGCCGACTCCGACGTAAACGGTTGCGGCGCCGGCACGGATCGCGGCCACGATCAGCTCGCCGGTGCCGGCGGTGCTGGCGGCGACCGGATCGAGCTCGTCCGGGTGCAGCAGGCCCAAGCCACTCGCCACAGCGCTCTCGACGACGGCCACGCGGGCGCCTCGAACGGGCTCGCCGAGGCCAAAGCCGGCTTCGATCCGACGGCCGAGTGGGTCGGATACGGAAACGCTCTCAAGCGTTCCGCCGAGTGCGGGGAGCAGCGCTTCGAGCGTTCCCTCCCCGCCGTCGGCGATCGGACAGAGCTCGACCGGGCGGCCGGCCTCTTCGAGGCCGCGGCCGATCGCCTCGGCAACCTCGCCGGCACGCAGCGTCCCCTTGAACGAGTCGGGTGCAACGAGGATGGTGCGCGGGATCGCGGGCACCCGCGGGAGTATCGCCGGAGGATTAACGTCCCGCGGCCCTGATCGCGGCAGCCTCCGCACGCTCGGCGGCCGCAGCGGCGCTGGCCACCCCCTTCTCGAGGGTGTCGTGCCGGACATGGAGCAACTGCATCATCTCGGCGAGCTCCTTGGAGCGGCGGCGGTCACGTTTGACCAAATGGACGGTCAGTCCCGCTGCGATACAGGCGCCAAGGTCGGAGGTCACGTTGGTGTAGTTGCCCCCGATCAGCTCGGCCTTTGCGCTCACGTTGACACCGAGCAGCGGAAGCAGCACCAGGTAGACGCCGAGCGCCCCCAGGAAGATGATGTGGGCGTGGCTCGAGAGCGCCCGGGGCACGAACGCGAGGATCTTGTCGAGCCGTGTCTGTGGCGCCACCTGCGCCGCGACGCCCTGCGGAAGGTCGGTTTGATCGGGCTGCGAGCTCGGAGTCGCCGCCGTACCGTCTGGATTGGCCACGATCGTCCCCTTTCGACGGAGACGGCCCAGTTCATGCCTGCATCTGCTCGAGCCGGCACTCCCGGGGATCCTTGTCCTCGCGCCAGCGGAGGATGCGGGTGCCATGCCGGATCCGGCCGCCGCTGGCATGGTCGAACCGCACCTCCACCACCAGCTCCGGGCGCAGCTCGATCCATTCGAGGTCCTTCTCGCTCTTCCAACGGCTCGGATCGCCGTGGCCGCGCTTGCCGGTCGCGTACTGCTCGAGCTTCTTCACCAGCGCTCGCTTCTCCGCGGCGCGTAGGCCGGAGGAATGGCCGACCACGTGAAGCTTGCCCTCGTCGTCGTAGAGGCCCAGGATCAGCGAGCCCACGGTCCCGGGCTCCTTTCCGGGACGGTAGCCAACGACCACCGCATCGATCGTCCGCACCCTCTTGACCTTCACCATCCCCGTGCGCTCGCCGGGCCTGTAGGGGGCACGCAGGTCCTTGGCCACGACACCCTCGCCGCTTCGAAGCCACGGCTCCGCCTCCTCCGGCTCCCGGGTGAGCGGGGTGATGTCGACGGGTCCGGGCAGGCTCCCCTCCAGCGCCCTGCGCCGCTCAGCGAACGGCCGCTCGATCCATGCGTCGTCGTCCAGCGCGAGCAGGTCGAAGGCCACGTAGCGCGCCGGGGTCTGCTCGGCGAGCATCGCGATCCGGGACTGGGCCGGGTGTATGCGCTGCTGAAGAGCATCGAAGTCCTGACCGCCGTCATCCGCGTCGATCACGATCTCCCCGTCCAGCACGTACCGGCCGCGAGGGAAGCGGAGCTCAGGGAAGTAGCGGGAGAGCGGCTTGCCACCGCGTGACTGGATCGTGGCGCTGTCGCCGTCGGCGAACACGATCGCCCGAAAGCCGTCGTACTTGGGCTCGTAGGACCATTGCTCGCCCACGGGGAGCTCGGCCCTGGGACGGGCCAACTGGGGCTCGAGCGGTGATTTCAGTGGAAGCGCCAAGGCTTTGCGATGCTAACCGGGCTCACGGCGGCGCGCCGATAGGATCAAACGATGGCGCACGAGCCCGCAACTACGGCCGAAGAGGAGTACCTGGAGAGGCTCTTCTGGCTACTCGAGGCGGACCTTCCGATGACCGGGGCAAACCTGGCTCGCGCGATGCAGCTCTCAGCCCCAACGGTCCACGAGATGCTTGGCCGCCTGGAGCGTGATGGGTACATCGCGCGCAACGCCGATCGGATGATCGAGTTCACCCCCAGCGGGCGGGAGCATGCGGAGTGGCTGGTGGGCCGCCACCGGATGATCGAGCGGTTCCTGACGGACGTCGTCGGCGTCCCCTGGGACGACGTCCACGAGGAGGCCGAGCAGCTGGAGCACGCGATGACGCCCCGCTTCGAGGCGTATGTCCGCAGCTCTGTCGGCGACGCGAAGACCTGCCCCCACGGTCATCCGATTCGCGTCGGGGAACGGATCGCGGGCGTGCCGCTGGCCGATTGCACGCCCGGCGCCCGGGTCAAGATCGTCCGATTCGAGAACGAGGCCGAGGACCTGCTCCACTACCTCAAGGACGCCGGGATCGAGCCGGGGATGGAGGGCGAGGTCGCCTCCAACGACGGCGAGACGGTGTCCGTCCAGGTCGGCGGCAACACCGCGACTGTGACAGCAAGCGTGGCGGAAACGGTCTCGGTCGTGGCGGATCCATCACCGCCGCCGAGGACCGCGCTTCCGGATCAGCTCGTGCTGGGCCGCGAGCGCTACGGTCGCTGACGGGCGCGCCTGGCCCGCCGTCAAGCAGCGGCGGGAAGGGCGCGCCGCGGCGCCATCCAGCGCCGGATCTGGACGTAGATCGCCGGATGGTTGAGCAACTCGAAGTGGTGGGCGCCGCCGAGGTGGCGATAATGCTCGACCGCGAACCGCAGCCGCTCACCACGCTTATGCGACCAGGCGCTCGCCTTGAGCACCAGCAGGTCCCCGACGATCCGCCCCGCCATCGCATCGGCGTCGCGGGAGAGCGTTGCGGAAACGAAGTAGTGGTTGGCGGTCCTCAGGAAGGGGATCTCGCGGCCGGTGTTGCGCAGGAACGCGTCGCAATCCTGATCGAGCCAGCACTCGTCGACCAGGTAGCCATAACGGAGGTCCTTGATACCGACGCTGCGGAGGTTCAGCGGCTTGGCGAGGAGGGCTCGGGTCTCAGGCAGCCGCCCGAGGACCGCGCTCACCACGTTCGCGCCCTGCTCCAGGGGAGCGCCGAGGTGTGGCGTCCCGAGCGTGAACACGTGGCGCGCCTTCGGCGCCCAAGCGCTGTCGGACCCGTAGTGACAGGCGCTGCGGGAGACGAGCCCGCCCGTGGAGTGCCCGATCAGGGCGACCTCGTGCACAGCGGTCGGCCACGCCTCGGTCACCTGCTCAAGCAGGCGGGACAGCTTGCGCCCGTTCTCGGAGATGTGAAGGCCCGTGTTGTAACGCACGTAGAGGGGCGTGTAGCCGAGCTCTGCCTGTAGGCGGAAGCCGTAGGGGACATGACGCGCCCCTCCGAGCATCCATGCATCGTCGGTCTCGCACAGACCATGCACGAACACGGCGAGGCGACCGGTCGCCTGCGGATAGGCCCGTCGCAGCCCGGCCCGAGTCGGCTCGACGTCGCGTCCCGCGTGTCGCAGGCTCATCCTCAGGGCAAGGCCGTTGCGGCGACGAGCCAGCGTGTCCCCCCACACGCCGTTGAGAGCACCGACTACCGCCCGCCCGGCCAGCGTCTCCTCGATCGACCTGGCCTCCGCCGAGTGCGTGACGCTGACCGCGTTCGCACCGGCTTTCACCACCGCGCGCGTGACCTCGCGCGCCGCCGAGTAGGCGCCTCGGGCGATCCGGTCATGGGCTCGCCGCACCGGCAGCGCCGCGGGCCCCACCGCGCGCCACACGCGCTCGGCGATCCCCTTGTGCATCTCATAGATCTGGCCTGCGGTCCCCGCCGCGGCATCGCTCGCAAGCTCGCCGAGCGCCGCGATCTCCTCACGCCGCATCCGCACGCTCCTCACGCGCCCTGACGGCGCGGTAGGCTTCCGCCAGGAGCCTCACGCCTTCCTCGATCTCGTCGGGGGTCACGCCGGAATACGACAACCTGAGACTCGATTCGCCACCGTCGAGCACGAAGTCGGATCCCTTCACGAACTGCACGCCACGCTCACCGGCGGCGGTGAACAGCGCGTCCACGTCGGTCCCGCGGGGCAGCTCCAGCCACAGGAAGTAACCCCCCTCCGGTTCGACGAAACGAGCCTCGGGCAGCTCCCTGCGCAGAGCCGCACACAGCGTCGTCGCGCGCTCTCGAAGGGCGGACTTGACGGTCTCGATCGAGCGCTCCAGCGCGCCGGAGAGGCAGAACTGGTGCACGATCGCCTGCGAGACCATGCTGGGCGAGATGTAGGTGCTGGTCGCGATCTTCACCACCCGGGCAATCAGCTCGGCCGGACCCACCAGGTAGCCCACGCGGATCCCAGGGCACACCGTCTTGGAGAACGAGGAGGCGTAGACAACGTTCTCACCATCCATCGAGAGCATCGTCGGCAGCGACGAGCCCTCGAAGCGCAGCGCCACGTAAGGGTCGTCTTCGAAGATCGTGAAGTGGTGCTCGCGCGCCAGTCCCAGCAGCGCTTCGCGCTTGGCCCCGGAGAGCGTGCAGCCCGCAGGGTTCTGGAAGTTGGGGATGATGTGCGCGAGCTTTGGCGTGGCGCCGGCGGCGAGCACCCGCCCCAGCGCGCTGACGTCAATCCCATCGGGCTCGAGCTCGACCATTCGAACGTCAGCGCCGCGCTGCCGGAGGGAGAGCAGCGTGCGGTCGTAGGTCGGACGCTCCACGATCACCGTGTCTCCCGATTCGACCAGGGCATCGAACAGAAACGCGTCCGCCTGCATGGAGCCGTTCGTCACCATCACCTGCTCGGGGGGCACCCCGTGCCGTTCCGCGATCCATTCGCGCAGCGGGGGATAGCCGATCGCGGTGCCGTACCCGGTGACGCCAGCCGGATCCGCGGCAAAGGCCCGGTCGGCCGCCTCCCGCAGCCCCTCTACGTCGACGATGTCGAGGGAGGGCGCACCGCGAGCGAACGAGATCTTGGCCACCGGGGGGAAGACTACGAGATCGGGGCGCCGGAACGTCGCGCGGGATCTACGGGCCGCTGACCCGGAGCCGCTTGAACGTCGCGCTGGGATCTACGGGCCGCTGACCCGGAGGGTCCGCGGCGGGGCGTGGCAACTCGCCTCCCGCGCAGTGCCGAGGTTCACCCCCCCAGGGGCGGGGATCGACACCGGCCGCTCGAGCACGACTGCGCTCGCTGCGGCCGCCGCGACGGGCGCCGTCGCACCGTGGACGAAGACGATGCACGGGATCAGCGAGCAGGATCCGCCGGCGGCGACCGGGCACATCATGTCGCGTGGCAGCAGATCCCGCGGCAGCACCCTCGGGGGGAGGGCCGCGATTCCCCTACGAGCGAGGAGCTGCTGGAGCTGCCTTTGCAGCGAAAGGCTCGGCCCGCGGACCGCCGTCGCTGCCCGCGCGCGGTGCCCGGACCCGCTCGATCCGGATGCCGCCAACGCCCACCCTGCCCCGATCAGGGCCAGTGCGACCAGACCCGAGACGATCACCAGTCGAGACCAGCGCATCGCGAGAGGAAGTATGCGCCGCCTGCTGCGTACAGGCAAGCGCCAATGGCCGCCCGCGGGATTCGCGCGGCTCAGGTGATGACCACGACCAGCTGCGCGCCGCTTCCAGCGGCCCCCTGCGTGACTGGATCGATCGGGGCGATCGTGGGCGAGCGCGTCTTGAGCAGGCGGGCCAGGCGCGTGGCCTGGGCCTGTTCGTTCGGGCCGTAGAGGACCTCCAGCCCGGGAGGCCGCGTCTCACTCACGTTCCCCACCTCGGAAACCGTGACACCCTCGCGTTGAAGCTGCGCGGCAAGGTCGTGCGCCGCGCCCGTGATCGGCGTTGCATTCAGCACCGCCACCGGTACGTTCGGTACGCGCTCGGCGCGGGCGGCGGCACGGGCCCGCGCCTGTTCCTGAACGGAGCTGCGTGCGCCGCGGACCACGTGACCGCCCTCGGCGATCAGAGCTACGCCGAGCGCGGCGCCGGCAGCGACCACGACGATCGACCCAAGCACCGTGAGCGGACGTCGCCACTTCGAGCGCCTGTAGACGGTCATGCCGTTCGGGGCGCCCACAAACGGGCGGTGGCTCGT
>Ga0187814_10000049_pt1 | contig 26114 bp, 21 predicted proteins | sample NC_S_4_FD_132450 | JGI IMG/M metagenome (GOLD analysis project Ga0187814, IMG submission 132450) | Wetland sediment microbial communities from Neuse River Estuary, North Carolina, USA - ASW-S_4 | ecosystem: Environmental > Aquatic > Freshwater > Wetlands > Sediment | place: USA: North Carolina... | reverse complement strand
CAGGATGAGCAGGATGAGCAGGATGAGCAGGATGAGCAGGATGAGCAGGATGAGCAGGATGAGCAGGATGAGCAGGATGAGCAGGATGAGCAGGATGAGCAGGATGAGCAGCCGGATGACTCATGCGGACTCCGTTCTCGGCGAGCCAGCTGGATGGCTCGGGCGCTGCCCGTTCGGGCGAGGCCGGATGCCGAGCGGGCAGCAAGCCCGAGGGCGAGCGGAGTCCGCATGAGCATTCCCGTCCCGCGCTTCGGCCACGGCTCGCGGGTCCCCGGCTGGGACGAGTCCGTAGACCTATCGAAGGACCCGGCCGTCGTCCCCGATCCCGAGACGACACCCGTCCTGCCGGAGCTGCGAACAGCGATAACCGAGGCGATGGCCAAGTACCCCGACCGGCGCTCGGCGGTGATCCCGGCGCTGCACGCCGCCCAGCAGCTGCACGGCTGGTGCTCGCCCGCCGCGATCACCCAGGTGGCTGCTGTGATGCAGCTCACCCCGGCCTACCTGACATCCGTGGCGACCTTCTACGACATGCTCGAGACCGAGCCCGAGCCGAAGGGCCACCACGACGTCTACGTGTGCACGAACATCAGCTGCTCGCTACGCGGCGCCGACGAGTTCTTCGACGCGATGATCGCCGCTGCGGAAGGCGAGGAGAACGTCCACGTGCGGTCGTTCGAGTGCCTGGGGGCGTGCGACATCGCGCCGATGGCGTCGGTCGACGGCGAGTACGTGGGGCCGCTCGACACCGGCGACGCGGAGCGGATCGTCGCGGACCTTCGCGATGGCCGCCCCGTGCTGAAGGCCAAGCAGCTACGCTTCCGCAAGTCCGCGGATCCCGAAGTGGCGGAGGCGGCCTCGGACTTCTCGCCGCCCCCGCCGCAGGCGCCTAGGCCCGACACGGCCGCCCTCCCGCAGGAGGGCGAGACGCTCGACCGGCCCGGCCCGTCAGCGCCGATCGAGATGCCCACCGAGGACGCGGCCGAGCATGAGGGGGACAAGCAGTGAAGTTGCTCTTCGACGGCATCGACGAGCCAGGGCTGAACACGCTGGAGGTCTACGAGCGCCGCGGCGGCTACGACTCGCTGCGCAAGGCCCTCGGCATGGCTCCCGAGGAGGTTCTCGCCAACATCACCGACTCGGGGCTGCGCGGCCGCGGAGGAGCCGGCTTCCGCATGGGCCAGAAGGCCTCGTTCCTTCCGCACGGCGACATTGACAAGTACCTGGTGTGCAACGCCGACGAGTCCGAGCCGGGGACTTTCAAGGACCGCGAGCTGATCCAGAAGAGCCCGCACATGCTGCTCGAGGGGATTGTGATCGCGTCCTGGGCCGCGGAGATCAACCGCGCGTTCATCTACATCCGGGGTGAATACGCCCACCAGGCCGACATCCTCGAGGCCGCGATCGCGGAGGCTCGGGAGGCCGGGTACCTGGGAGAGCAGATCCTCGGATCGGATCATTCGCTCACGCTCGTTCTCCACCGGGGAGCGGGGGCGTACATCTGCGGGGAGGAGACTGGCCTGCTCGACTCGCTCGAGGGAAAGCGCGGCAACCCCCGGCTGAAGCCGCCGTTCCCCGCGATTGAAGGGCTATACCACGGGCCGACGCTGATCAACAACGTCGAGACGCTCTGCACCGTGCCCCACATCATCCGCATGGGCGGCGAGGAGTACGCCAAGCTCGGCACCGAGACCTCGACGGGCACGAAGGTCGTTTCGGTCTCGGGCGACGTGCAGCGGCCCGGGAATTACGAGGTCGAGCTCGGCATCCCGTCGCGCGAGCTGATCTACGGGCTCGCCGGAGGACCTCCCGAGGGTCGCGAGGTCAAGCTCTGGTTCCCCGGCGGCTCGAGCTCGCCCGTGCTCACCGACGCTGACCTTGACATCCCGTACGACTTCGACTCGATGGCAAAGGCAGGCTCGATGCTCGGCTCGGGCGCGATCATCGTCGTCGACGACTCCCACACGGTGCTCGAAGTCGCGATGAAGCTCGCGAAGTTCTACGCGCACGAGTCCTGCGGGAAATGTGTCCCCTGCCGGGAGGGGACGAACTGGACCGTGAAGATGCTCCAGCGGATCCAGTCGGGCGAGGCGACCCCGATGGACCTCGACATCATGGCTTCGGTCCAGGAGCAGATCATCGGCAACTGCTTGTGCGTCCTGGGCGACGCGATGGCAATGCCGATCGGCTCGATGATCGAAAAGTTCCGTGACGAGCTGGAGGCCGAGATCGAGGCTGCGCGCGAGCGCGCCGACGCGGCCGCACTGACGGACGTGGTGGCGCTGGGGTTCGCAGACGAGCAGCCGGATGACTCGGGCGCCGCCCGATCAAGCGAGGCTGGAGGCCGAGCGGGCGGCAAGCCCGAGGGCCCGATCCCTGTGCACTGATCCGCTAAGCGATGCCCCGCCCCGAGCAGAAAATCATCCAGTTGACGATCGACGGCCGCGAGGTCCAGGCCGTGGAAGGGGCGATGCTCGTCGACGCAGCCAAGCAGGGCGACGTCGAGATCCCCTACTTCTGCTACGAGCCCAAGCTCGGCAATCCGGTCGGGGCGTGCCGCATGTGCCTCGTGGAGATCGAGGGGATCCCAAAGCTCCAGACATCGTGCTCGACCCCCGTCAAGGACGGGATGGTCGTCCACACCCAGACGCAGCGCGTCCACCACGCCCAGAACGCGGTCGTCGAGTTCCTGCTCGTCAACCACCCGCTCGACTGTCCCGTGTGCGACAGGGGCGGTGAGTGCCCCCTCCAGGACATCACCTTCGGCTGGGGCCTCGGACGCTCCCGCTTCATCGAGCCGAAGCGCCACTTCGTCAAGCCGCTGTCCCTGTCTCCCGTGATCGCGATCGACCGCGAGCGCTGCATCCTCTGCTACCGCTGCGTGCGCTTCTCCCAGGAGATCTCCGAGGACTACCAGCTGGTGTTCGCCGAACGGGGCGCGCACTCGTTCGTCTCGACCCACGACGGCCACCCGTACGTCGCCCCATTCAGCGGGAACATCATCGAGCTCTGCCCGGTCGGCGCGCTGACCTCCAAGCCGTACCGGTTCCGCGCTCGCCCGTGGGACATCGAGGGCGCGGGCGGCATCTGCACGCTGTGCCCGGCGCAGTGCAACGTCGACTTCACCGTCCGGGACGAGAAGGTGATGCGCGTCCTCTCCCGCCAGCACCCCGATGTCGACGACGGCTGGCTATGCGACAAGGGCCGCTTCGCCTACCAGTCGATCCACGTGGACGACCGGATCACAAGACCGCTGGTGCGAGACGGCGGGAGCCTGCGCGAGGTTTCCTGGGAGCGGGCGCTGGAGGTGGCGGCGGGCCTGGCCAAGCACAAGGGCCGCGTGGGTGGGCTGGTGGGCGGCCAGGCCACCAACGAGGAGGGCTTCCTGATCCAGCGACTGATGCGCGACGGGCTCGGCTCGAACGACATCGATTCGCGCGCCGACGGCGCGGCGCCGGCCCCGATCGCGCGCGCCCTGGCCGCTCCGAATCTCCAGGCAACGGTCGCCGACCTGGAGTTCGCCCACACCGTTCTGCTGCTCGGCTGCGAGCCGCTCGACGACGCCCCGATCCTCGACCTGCGGATCCGCAAGGGCGTGAGGCGGCGCGGAGTCCAGCTCGCCGTCGCCACGCCGCGGCCGAGCGCGCTGGACTCGGGTGCAAAGCTCGTCCTGCGCTACCCGCCGGGCGAGGAGGCCGAGTTCCTGGCCGCGCTCGACGCCGCCTTGGCGGGCGACGCATCGGCCACGAACGTCGAGCACCTCCCCGAGCTGGCAAGGGTCGTGCGCGAGGGGGGCAAGGACATCGTGATCGTGTGGGGCGAGCGGCTCGGCGCCGACGCCCTGCCCCACCTGCTCAGGATCGCCGAGCAGCTGAACCTCGGCGCCCACGACGGGGCCGGCCTGCTCGAGCTTCCTGCCGCGTGCAACGGCCGAGGCCTGCGGGAGGCCGGCGTGCTTCCGGACGCGGGGCCCGGATACACCGACCTCGACGGGCCTGGACGTGGGGCCGCGGAGATCGCCCGGGCCGCGGTGGACGGCGACATCACGGCGTTGTACCTGTTCGAGACAGACCCCGTCCGCGAGCGGGCGAATCGCGGCGTGTGGGAGCGCGCTCTCCAGCGTGCCGCACTCGTCGTCGCCCACGCCTCCGTCCTGACCGAGGGGATCTCCGAGCACGCCGACGTCGTTTTCCCGGCGGACTCCTACGCCGAGAAGGAGGGGACGGTCGTCCACCCCGATGGCCGGCTTCAGCGACTACGAACAGCGATCGCCCACCCGGTCCAGGTGCGCTCCGGCTGGTGGGTGATCGCCGAGATCGCCAAGCGGGCAGGCCTCGACACCGGCGTGCTCACGAGCGGAATGGCCTTTGCCCAGCTGGTCGAGGCGGTCCCGTTCTACGCGGGCCTGACGCTCGAGGAGATCGGCGGCCGCGGGGTGCGCTGGCAGGAGCGTGAGCAGGGGGCGACCAGGTTCCCATCCGCCTCAGAGAGCTCACCAGCCGGCCCGAATGGCGCACCGGAAAGCGGTGCATCGTCGGGTTTCAGGGCGACGGCAAGGGACGATGCCCTTCGCCTCGGCACCTATCGCCCGATCTGGGCGGCACCCGAGGTCGAGATCTCGCCGTCGCTTCACTACACCGTCGCCCACCAGCAGGCGGAGATCTCGCCGGAGGATGCACAGCGCCTGGGGATCGTCAGCGGCGAGCACCTGGAGGTCTCTCAGCCGGACGACTCGGGCGCCGCCCAATCCGGCGAGGCTGGAAGCCGAGCGGGCGGCAAGCCCGAGGGCACCAAGCTCAGGGCCACCGCGGCGGTTCGCACCGGGGTCCCGCCCGGCACGGTCTTCCTCGCCACCGGCATCGCCGCCGACTCCGCCAATTCCCTGACCGAACCCACCGTCCACCTCGCCAAATCCGAGGCTGGTCGAGTTAACGACGCATATGGTGGGTTTCTCGACCAGCCTCACCACACGGACGGCGAGGCAACCCCATGACCGCCCTCGCCGACGTCAACTTCTACGAACTGTGGTGGGTTCAGATCGTCAAGTCGCTCGTGATCTTCGGAGTTATCTTCGCGATCCTGCCGGTCCTGATCGTGTACGAGCGCAAGCTGCTCGGCCGCTTCCAGGCTCGCTACGGGCCAAACCGCGTAGGCCCGTTCGGCCTCTTCCAGCCGCTGGCCGAGATCGTCAAGTTCGCGACCAAGGAGCCCTCGCGGCCCACGACGAGCGTCCCGTTCCTGTTCCGGCTCGCCCCGATGATCGCGATCCTGACCGCGGTAGCGGCGCTCGCCCTCATCCCATTCGGCGGGGTTCAGCACGTCTTCGGCCAGCGTATCGGCCTCTACGGGATCGACGTCTCGATCGGCCCGCTGTACGTGTTCGCGCTCTCCGGCATCTCGTTCTACGGGATCATGCTGGGCGGCTGGGCGAGTGGCTCCAAGTACTCGTTCCTCGGCGCGATGCGGGGCGCGGCGCAGCTGATCTCCTACGAGGTCTCGCAGGCCCTCTCCCTGGTCGGCGTGATCATCACCGCGCAGACGCTCTCGCTGACCGGGATCGTCCACGCCCAGGAGGGCCTGTGGTACTTCATCCCCCAGATCGTGGGCTTGCTGATCTTCATGGTCGCTTCGTTCGCGGAGACCAACCGGGCGCCGTTCGACCTGGTCGAGGCCGACACTGAGCTCGTCGCTGGCTACTTCACCGAGTACGGCGGGACGCCGTTCGTGGCGTACCTGTTCGCGGAGTACACGAACATGATCGTCGTCTCCGGGATCGCCGTGACGATGTTCTTCGGGGGGTGGCTGCTGCCATTCGGGCTGCATCCTCCGGGATGGGTCGACCCGTTCGTTGTCCTCGCCAAGATCGTGCTCGTCTTCACCTTCTTCATCTGGATCCGGGCGACGCTCCCGCGGCTGCGCTACGACCAGCTGATGTCGTTCGGGTGGAAGATCCTGCTCCCGCTCGCGACGCTCAACCTGCTCGTCACCGCGATCGTGGTCGCCTCGTAGGCACATGAGCCCCTACGACCCCAGCGCAGACGTCATCGAGGTGATTCGCGAGCCGGCCCCGAACCCGGGGGCCAGCGCCTACCGCGCCTTCGGCGAGACCCTCCGCGGGCTCAAGACCACGTTCGCGCGGATCGTCGAGGGCCCCACGACGATCCAGTACCCCGAGGAGAAGACGCCCGTCTACCCGCGCTTCCGCGGGCGCCACAAGCTCCATCGCTTCGAGGACACGGGGCTGGAAAAGTGCGTGGGCTGCTCGCTGTGCGCCGCCGCCTGCCCCGCGGACTGCATCCGGGTGGTCGCCGCCGAGAACACCCCCGAGAACCGCATCTCCGCGGGCGAGCGCTACGCGGCGGTCTACGAGATCAACCTGAGCCGCTGCATCTTCTGTGGCTACTGCGAGGTGGCGTGCCCGTTCGACGCCATCACCATGGGCCACGACTACGAGCTCTCCGACTACACCCGCTCGGATCTGATCTTCACCAAGGAGATGCTGCTGGCCGAGCCGATCGAGCGCACGCCGCTGAGGGCAGAAGGCGAATGACCCCCGTCCTCTTCTTCATCGCCGCGATCGGCGCCATCTCCGGCGCGATCGGCGTCGTCACGCTGCGCAACCCGTTCTACAGCGTGCTCTGCCTGGCGTTCCACCTGGTGAGCCTGGCGGCGCTGTTCCTGCTCCTGCGTGCGGAGTTCGTCGCCGCCGGCCAGGTGGTCGTGTACGCGGGCGCGGTGATGGTCCTGTACGTGTTCGTCGTCGCCTACGTCGGTGGGGGCGAGCAGCTCCCGAGCGGCGGCGTGCTCAAAGTCCTGGGCCCGTTGTTCGCGCTCGCGCTCGCGATCGAGCTGTGCATCGCAATGCTCGGCTCGGGCCTGGCGGGCATCAAGGGCAAGGGCGCACCGTTCATCCCCGGCTTCGGCACCCCCAAGCACATCGGCGCGCTGTTCCTGACGACGTACCTGTTCCCGTTCGAGGCCGCCTCGATCCTCCTGTTGATCGCGGCCGTCGGCGCCGTCGTGCTCGCCCGCCGCCGCCGCGGTCTCGAGCGCGACGAGGAGGCCGAGCTCCGCGTGCGCGCACCCCGCCCGGCGTACACCGGGACGATGGCCGAAGCGGCCGGCATCAGGCCCGCGGCGCACGAGCAGGAGCCCCAGCCCGAGGTGGAGCCCGTGGGCGGACCAGCCCATTCGCCGGGGGGCTGGTGATGGCCCGAGAAAGGAGCTACCGCTAGTGGCGATCGGCTGGTACCTGGTCGTCTCCGCACTGATCTTCTGCATCGGCGCCGGCGGCGTGCTGGCCCGGCGAAACCCGCTGGTGATCCTGCTGTGTCTCGAGCTGATGCTCAACGGGGCCAACCTCGCCCTGGTGGCGTTCGCGCGCATGTGGGGCACCGAGACCGGCCAGGTGTTCGCGCTGATCGTGATGGTGGTGGCCGCGGCCGAGGTCACCGTCGGCCTCGGCCTGATCGTCGCGATCTACCGCCGCCGCATGCCGATCGACGTCGACGAGCTCTCAGAGCTGCACGGGTAACCGCCTGATGCCCACCACCTACGCCTGGCTCGTCCTCCTGTGCCCGCTCGTCGGGACGGTCGTGATCGGGCTGCTCTTCCGCATCCTCCCGGGCCGCGCGCCCGGCTGGATCGCGACGCTCGCGATCGCGCTCAGCTTCGTCTTCAGCGTCCTGACGCTGATCGCGCTGCTGAACCGCAGCCCGGCGCACCGCGAGCTGACCTCGACCCTGTGGAACTACAACTTCACCGCCGGCGTCGACGCCAGGCTCCAGATCCTCGTCGACCCGCTGTCGGTGTTCATGATCCTGGTGGTCTCGGGGGTCTCGACGCTGATCCACCTGTACTCGGTCTCCTACATGTGGCAGGACCGCGGCTACAGCCGGTACTTCAGCTACCTGAACTACTTCGTCTTCTCGATGCTGCTGCTCGTGCTGGCGGGCAACTTCGTGCTGCTGATCGTCGGCTGGGCGTTCGTCGGCGCCGCCTCCTATCTCCTGATCTCGTTCTGGTACCGGCGCACCACCGCCACCCGCGCCGGCCTGAAGGCGTTTGTGATCAACGTCGTTGGCGACGTGGGCCTGGTGATCGGAACGTTCCTCCTGTTCAAGCACACCGGCACCGTCGACTTTCTCAGGACCTTCCACGAGGTGCGCCACGTGTTCGCCTACGACAGCCCCGACCTCGTCGCGGCCTGCCTGCTGCTCGGCGTAGGGGCGTTCGCCAAATCCGCCCAGGTCCCGCTGCACACCTGGCTTCCCGACGCGATGGAGGGCCCCACCCCGGTCTCCGCGCTGATCCACGCCGCGACGATGGTGACCGCGGGCGTGTACCTGATCGCGCGCATGCATCCGCTGTTCGAGCACGCTCCCACCGCCGCCGACGTGACCGCGATCGGCGGCTGCCTGACGCTGCTGATCGCCGGCACGATCGCGCTGGTGATGGTCGACATCAAGCGCGTGATCGCGTATTCGACGATGTCGCAGATCGGCTACATGATCATGGCGGTCTCGGTGGGGGCGTACTCGGCGGGCCTCTTCCACCTGATGACCCACGCGTTCTTCAAGGCGGGGTTGTTCATGGGCGCCGGGTCGATCATCGGCGCGATGGCGGGGGTCCAGTCGCTTGACCGGATGAGCGGCTTCCGGCGGGCGCTGCCGTTCACGTTCGTCTGCTTTTTAGTGAGCGGCCTGGCCCTGTCGGGCCTGCCGCCCTTCTCGGGTTGGCTCTCGAAGGACGACATCCTCGGTTACCTCGATCACCGGGGCGGCGGCTTTGAGATCCTCGGGATCGCCGGGTACGTGGGCGCGCTGCTGACCGGGGTCTACACGTTCCGGATGATCTTCCGGGCGTTCTACGGCGAGCCGTGCCCGGAGGCACGCGAGCTCGAGCACGGCCACCTGGCGCACGCCGACGTCCCCCGCAACCCGATGACCGGAGAGGAGGAGGACACCGACATCGGCTTCCCCGGACCCGGCCACTACATCGCCGAGCGCGAGTGGCCGATGCGGGTTGCGATGGGAGCGCTGGCGCTGCTGACCGTGGTCGGCGGCGCGGTCCAGATCCCCGGCGTGGACGACGCCGTCACGCGCTTCCTGGACCCGACGTTTGCGGACTCCCGGCTGGCTCACCTCCAGGTCCACAGCGGCCCGGCCTGGATCGGACTGGTGGTCGGCGGCCTGATCGCGGTGGTCGGGATCGGGATCGCCTACCGCATCTGGATCGTCGCGCCCGGGACCGCGACGGCCCTGCGCGAGCGCTTTGCGGCGGCCTACACCTTCCTGGTCAACAAGTGGTACTTCGATGAGCTGATCGACTTCGCGGTGGTGCGACCGGCCCTCTGGCTCGGCGGGTTCACCACCTCGGTGCTCGAACCGGGGGTGATCTCCGGCGCGGTGACGAGCGGCACGATCGGGATCGTGCGCGCGGGCTCGGCCGCGGTGCGCCGCGCCCAGACCGGCTTCGTGCGCTACTACGCCGCCGCGATGATCGTGTGCCTCTCCGGCGTGGCCCTCTACTTCCTGATCTCCAGCTAGTGACCCTTTCGATCCTGATCTGGCTGCCGCTCGCGATCTCGCTTGTCGCGAGCACGCTCCCGCGCCGTCTCGTCGGATGGTTCACGACGGTCGGGAGCCTGGTCACGCTGGGGATCGCGATCTCGTTCCTCGCGCGCTTCAAGATCGGTCACGCGGGCCTCCAGTTCGTCACCGACAAGGTCTGGATCGCCTCGCTCGGGATCCACTACAAACTCGGGCTCGACGGCCTGAACGTCGCGCTCGTGGTCCTGACCGGCCTCCTGTTCAGCGTCTCGCTGGTATGGGCGTCGATGCGTGAGTGGGACCGCCCACGGATGTTCTACCTCCAGTTCGGGCTCGCCGAGAGCGCCGTCCTCGGCGCGTTCTGCTCCCAGGACCTGGCCCTGTTCGTCGCCTTCTTCGACCTGATGCTGATTCCGTTCTACTTCCTGACCGGGATCTGGGGCTCCGGCGAGCGCGTGCGGGCCACGACCAAGCTGGTGGTCTACACGCTCGTCGGCTCGTTCTTCATGCTCGCCGGCGCGGTCGCGACCGGTGTCCTCGCCTCCTCCCAGCACGGCACGCCGCTGACGTTCGTGATCACCTCGCTGCGCGCACTGCCGCTGTCGCACACCTCCCAGGACTGGATCTTCCTGTGCTTCGCGATCGCGTTCCTGGTCAAGATGCCGCTGGTCCCGTTCCACGGCTGGTTGGCCGACGGCTACAAGTCGATGCCGATCCCGGCGGTGGCGGTCTTCTCAGGTGTGGTCTCGAAGGTCGCCGCCTACGGATTCCTGCGGATCGTGCTTCCGCTGTTCCCGTACGCCGCGGTGCATTTCCAGACGCTGATGCTGATCGTCGCGCTGGTCTCGATCCTGTGGGCGACCGCGGTCGCGTTCACTACTCCCGATGCGAGGATGGTCGTCGCCTACTCGAGCGTCGCCCAGCTGAGCTTCATCACGCTGGGGATCTTCTCCCTGCGGCCCATCGGCGCCCAGGGCGCGCTTTTGCAGATGGTCAACCACGGGCTCGTGACCGCGCCGCTGTTCTTCATCGTCGCGGCGCTCGCGGCTCGCGCGGGCGGCTCGGAGGAGCTGCGTGACATGGGCGGCATCGCATTCCGGGCGCCGATCCTGGCCTCGCTGTTCCTGATCGTCACGCTCGCCACCCTGGCGATGCCCGGCTCATCGAACTTCATCGGCGAGTTCAACATCCTGCTCGGCGTCTTCCAGTCGAAGCTCGCGATCTCGATCATCGCCTTCAGCGGCGTCGTCGGCGCCTCCTATTACGCGCTGCGCATGTTCATCAGCGCGATGCACAACCGCCCCGGTCCCCGCGTGGCCGCGCGCGAGCTCGCGCTCGCCGACGCCGCCGCGATCGCCCCGCTCGTGCTGGTGATCCTGGTGCTCGCCTTCTACCCGCAGTTCGGGCTGCGCCGGTCCGAACCGTCGGTCAGGACCTCGATCGCCTCGGCGCAGCTGATGGCCTCCAGAAGATGAACGTCGTCGTCGCCATCCACCATCACCACCAGCTGGCCGGCCCCCACATCGACTGGGCTGCGCTGTCGCCAATCGTGGCGTTGACGGCCGGCGCGCTGGTCCTCCTGCTCGTCGGCCTGTTGCGCTCGCAGATGACTCGCGAGCGGGTCATCCCGCCTCTGACCGTGATCACCCTGCTGATCGCGCTCGGGCTGGAAATCTGGCGCTTCCACCATCCCGCCTCGATCATCTCCGGCGCGCTGCGGATCGACGACCTGTCGCTCGAGCTCGACATGCTGTTCTCCGGCGCCGCGATCGCAGCCGTGCTGATGTCCTGGCGCGGGTTCGCGCCGCGGGAGTCAGGGCACGGCGAGCACCACGCGCTGCTCGTGTTCAGCGTGATGGGCATGGCGGTGCTGGTCTCCTCCCAGGAGCTGATCACGCTGTTTTTGGGGATCGAGCTGCTCTCGATTCCGCTCTACATCCTGTGTGCGTCGGAGACCCGGCGGGAGGGGTCTTTGGAGTCCGGGCTCAAGTACCTCGTGATCGGCTCGGTCGGCTCGGCGACGCTCGTCTACGGCCTCGCCCTGATCTACGGAACCACCGGGTCGACCACCTTCGCCGCGATCGGGGCGGCGGTCTCGACCGGCAAGCTCGCCGGCGGCGCGCTCGGCAACTCGATGCTGCTCACCGGCCTCGGGCTGGTGATCGTCGGGTTCGCGTTCAAGGCCTCGGTGGCTCCGTTCCACCAGTGGACTCCCGACGTCTACCAGGGTGCACCCACGCCGATCACGGCCTTCATGGCCACGGCCACCAAGGCCGCCGCGCTCGGCGTGTTCCTGCGCTTCTTCGACGTCGCAGCGATCGGTGCCCAGGACACCTGGGCACCGCTGCTGGCGGCGCTCGCCACGATCACGATCATCGTCGGGAACGTCGGCGCCCTGGGGCAGTCCTCGCTCAAGCGAATGCTCGGCTATTCCGGGGTTGCGCAGGCCGGCTACATGCTCTCGGGCGTGGTCGTCGGGACCCAGCTCGGGATCCAGGCCACCGTCCTCTACCTGTTCGCCTACCTGGGGATGAACCTGGCTCCGTTCGCGGTGATCGTCGCCGAGGAGCGCGCGCGGCCCGAGACGGGCGACGACATCGCAGGCCTCGCGGGGCTGGGCGCCCGTGTCCCGCTTTTGGCCTGGCCGATGACGATCGGGATGCTCGCCCTGGCCGGCATTCCGGGCACGGTCGGGTTCGTCGGGAAGTTCCAGCTGATCCATGCGCTCGTCGACGGCGACTACACCTGGCTCGCGATCGTGCTCGTGGTCGGCTCGATGATCTCGCTCGGCTACTACCTGCCGGTGATCGCGGCGATGTGGATGCGCCCCACCGTCATAACCCGCCCGGCCCGAGCCGAGGGCCTCGCCCCGATCGCGGGCGCCTCGCCCGAGGCCGACGAGCCTCCGGGAGCGCCCCAGGAGCCGCCGGCACCAGCCCCGGCGGGCGACGAACACGAGATCCGCGTACCCGTGCCCGGTGCCCCCGAGCCGCCTCCGCCCACCAGGGCGTCGGTGGGGCGCGTGGCGATCGAGCAGCCCGAGGTGGTGTTCGTGGCGCTCGTCTTCGCCGCGGCCACGATCTTCTTCGGCATCTTCCCCTCGCCGCTATTCGACTTCGCCGCCCACGCCGGCCACGCGATCGCCGGGTTGTTCTAGGGGCCCCGGGCAGGCGCGGCGGCAAGCCGCCCGACCAGGATGGCGGCCGCGAGCCGACCGACGACCCCGGCTCGGCCAAGGAGGGCGGCCAGTCCACGGGGCACCCGGGCAACGCCGGTCAGGGTCGCCTGGGACCGCCGGGGCCCTCGCTACGATCGGCCGCCCGTGCAGTACCCAGTCGAGAGCTTCACCGAGCCCGAGCGCGCGCGCCTGAGAGCGCATTTCACCAACCTCGACCGGCCGGTGTTCGCGCTCGTGAACCTGCCGGAGACGGTCAAGGGCGCGCTGTTCGCGCGGTACTCACGCTATCCCGGGACCCTGCGGCGCCTGTTCCTCGACGAGTTCTCTTCGGACCTTCCTGCAACCGAGGCCGGATGGGACGGCATCGAGGGCTCGCGCGCGGCTGCGCTCTACGAGCGGATCTTCCTGGGCTACGGGGACGACTCCGTGGCTCAGCTGGGCGGGGCCCACGTCGCGTGCGAGTGGGTCTCCAACGTGCTCACCAAGGTACTCCAGCGTCCCCGGCTGGGCGCCTACCTGGAGCAGTCGACGCGCTACATCGCCTACGACTCGAAGATGCCCGAGCCTCCGGGCGGCTATCGCTACTACCGCGACCCCGAACTCGGCGAGCACTACACCCGTGCGATGGACGAGCTGTTCTCGATCTACTCCGCGTCGCTGCCGCGGGTAGCGTCCTGGGCGGAGAGGGAGTTCCCGCGGGCGCCCGAGGAAGCACCCGCGGCTCACGCCCACGCGATCAAGGCAAAGGCGCTCGACCTCCTCCGTGGCCTGCTGCCGGCCAGTTCGCTCTCGCACATGGGGATCTTTGCGACGGGCCAGACCTACGAGCAGCTCGTCCTGCACCTGCTCGCCCATCCCCTCCCCGAGGCACGCAGCTATGGCGAGATGATCCTTCGGGAGGTCAAGGCCGTGATGCCGAGCTTCGTGGCGCGCGTCGAGCGACCCGACCGCGGCGGCGAGTGGATCGCGTATCTGCAGTCCCGTTCGCGGGCCGGAGAGCGCTGGGCACGGCGCCTCGGCCTCGACGCGGACCCCGCGGCGAGCGCTGAGGGGCCCTCGGTGAGGCTGCTGCGAGCCGAGGGAGACGAGGACGACCTCCTGACGGCGCTGCTGTTCGAGTCGAGCGCCACCTCGGAGGAGGTGATCCGCGAGGCGGTCACCAGCATCGACGCCGAGGACCGCGGCCGGCTGCTGGCCGACCTCGTCGGCGCTCGCGGCAACCGCCGCCACCGGCCGGGGCGCGGATTCGAGTCGCTTCGGTACCGCTTCGAGATCGTGGCCGACTACGGCGCCTTCCGCGATCTCCAGCGCCATCGCATGCTCACCATCCAGTGGCAGGCGCTGACGCCGGATCTCGGCGCGGGCGTCCCGGAGCAGGTGGAGCTCGCGGGGTGCGGCGAGGAGTACCGCCGCGCGCTGGAGCTCTCGCACCGGGAGTACGACCGCCTGCGTGGGCAGGGCCTGGAGACGGCGGCGCCTTACGCCCTCTGCCTCGGCTACCGGATCCGCTTTGTCCTCGACCTCAATGCCCGCGAGGCGATGCAGCTGATCGAGTTGCGGTCGGGCCGCGAGGGCCATCCGAGCTACCGCGCGGTCGCGCACGAGATGCACGCCCAGATCGCGTCGGTTCACCCGGCCGTGGCCGCGGCGATGGTCCACGTCGATCGCCAGACCGAGCCGCGACTCGAGCGGATCCTGTCGGAGATGCGGGCGCACGCCCGGTCGGGCCGTTAGGACAGGCCGGTCACCACGACCCGGATCGTCATGGGCTCGAGGTGAGGCTGTGCCAGCACGAGCGTCGCACGCCACGGCCCGCTGCTCACCTGCCGCAGCACGCCCATCGTGATCGTCGCCCTGCCCTTCCGTGCGCGGCCGTGTCCGAGCGCGACCACGGTCGCTCCACGGGTCACCCTGATCCGCAGCGTGCCCTTGACCGTCCGGTTCTTCGGGAAGCTCACGGCGCATCGAAGCTGCGATCCGGCGAGCTGCGTGCACGAGACCTTCGCCTTCGGACCGCGGCCGATCCTTCCGGGCGCCTCGATGAACCTGGTCCCCACGAGCCTGGTGTCACCGTTGACGTCGGTGAGTGCCCAGATCGCGATGTAGCTGCCGGGCAGTAGCGCCGGGACCGAAGCGCCTGTTGCCGTGTCCACGTCGCGGATGCTCAGCACCTTGGCGCCCGGAGGCGTGTAGATCTGGAGCGAGATGTTCGAGAACAGGTCGGTGGGAAGGATCTGCCCGCCGGCCAGGGCGAGGCCGGATTCCGCCAGCGCCGTGAACTTCCCGTACATCGTCTCGCCCTCCATCGGGGAGGTGTCCTCGATGTCGGGGACCTCGGTCTCCGTCTGCCCGCCGCTGAGCTCGTCGGTCTGGGTGATGTTGTCCGACGGCAGGCCCGCGGCATGGCCGCTCATGGGGCAGACCTCGCCGGTCAGCGCCACCCCGCCAGTTATCAGGTTGGTCGGCAGCCCGGCCGTGGTCGAGGTGGGCACCTTGCCCAGCGGCAGGCCGTAGTACTCGCCCGCCTGGCAGGTGCCGCCGGACAGGAACGACTCCTCGCCGAGGATCGTGACCCTGAGGTGGGCGACGTGAAGGGTGGCCAGCGTCCTGGACCCGTTCGACAGCGACACCGCATCCCCGCGGCTGATGAGCATCGGCTCGACGACCGTTCCCGTGCTGTCCGCCTTGCCGGAGATCCGCTCGGAGCGGTCGGTGAGCGTGTAGTTCTCTCCGGGGACGAGCCCGGTGCACAGGACCCCCTGAAGCTCCAGGTCGGCCGTGCAGCTTGGGAATCCCCCCGGCGTGAACGTCAGTGATCCGGTGAACGCCGACACCGACCCGGGTTCACCCACCGAGGCGGTGAGGCTGACCAGGCCGCCCAGCGGGTTCGGGCTGGTTGCCCCGGGTGCCTGGAAGGCGCGGTTGTCGTCGGAGGTCCACTTGATCGCGTCGGCGGGACCGATGTGACTGGTGCCCTCCCTTGCCGCGTCGCTCTGCGTGTTGCAGAAGTCGGTCGGTGATTCGAGCCCGCCGGCTCCGTCGAACGTGAAGCTGAGCACGCCCGTCTGGAAGCACGGCGACAGCGTCAGAGAGGATCCTCCCGCTCCGCTCGCCGTTGCGCTCCCGGTGTCCATCGCAAGCCACCCCGTCCAGCCCGCCTCGGTGATCGGATTGCCACCATTGCCCGTGAGAATCACCTGGTGATGGGGCGAGGGCGCGCCCGCGCCAGAGTAGTCGACGTCGATCTCGTCCCGGTCGTCGCCGACCGCGTGCGGCGCGAGCGACACCGACCAGCTGCCATCCGAAGCGGTGGTGGTGCTCGCGCGCGCCACCACGACCGGGCTCCCACTCGGCCCCATCCGGAGCAGCGATACCTGTACCGCGATCCCACCCCCCGGCGAGCGCTCGACGTTGCCGGTGACGAGCGGGTCGAACTGCCTGAGGTTGACCTGGGGAAGCGGCAGCTGGTTGGTGGTGGTCGTGGTTGCCTGGACGCAACCGGAGCTCCCGCCGTCATCGACGTTGGCCCACATCGCCTGGAGCAGGTACTGATGGCCGTTGATCACCTGGTTGTAAGGAGATCCGTCCGGCGCGAAGCCGAGCGGCGAGTCGCTCTGGGTGACGCACTTGTCACCGACCTCCATGCCGTTGGAATCGAGCCAGCCGGTGCCGGTGGGATCGGTCATCGCCTCCATGGTCTCGTGCGCGGCGCCGTTGATGGCCGCCTCGGCATCGGGAAAGCCCTGAGGGTCGGCGCCCTGGCCGATCGTGCCCTCGATGATCGGGTCGATCGAGATCGCGTAGATCGTGACGCCGTGTCCCACGTTCGAGAGCGAGTGGTATGCAGCGAACGTGTTCGTGCCGCAGTTGCCGGGCAGGACGCACTCGTCCACCGACGGGGGGAGGAACACGTACCAGAGGTTGTTCAGGCCGCGGGAGCCGCCGGTCGCTTGGATCTCGTGGTCGATCTCCGCCTGCACCTGGCCGTCGGTGATGCAGGTGGCGGTGCCCTCCGGCGAGGCGCACTGGGCGGCGCTGGCCGGATAGGGGTCGCTGTCGTCGATCGAATCGCTCGATGCCGAGTAGCTGATGGTGTAGTCGCCAGGCGTGACCTGACCCACGGTCGTGCCCTCGGCGTACTGCCGAAGCACCGTGAAGATGTTGCACTCGCTCTGGGTGCAGGTCCCGGACGCCCCGCTGTCGGCGGCGACGTCGGTGAAGAACTGCTTGACCAGGTTCTCGTAGGTCGGAACTCCGTTGCCAGGCGACCCCTGGAAGGCGTACCCGGGAGGGGCCCAGAAGATCGTGTGGACGGTGATCCCGCCGGCCATGACCGACCCGCCGTGGTAGACGACGGCGGTCGGCGCTCCCGTCGCCAGGTCGGCCGGGCGCAGCTTGCCCTGGCCGGCCACGGCTGGATAGATGCCGAGAGCGCCCCCAATGCGGGCGTGGAAGCTCGTCGCCCCCCACGCAGCCGGCGCCAGCCCGGCCAGGACGAGGCAAGCGATCGCGGGCAGCACTACACGGCTGCGAGCCATTTGGCTTGCTCCTTTGGTCATCTCTTCGCCGCCCGCCCCGGCGAGCGTTACCCGGCCGAAGGTACCTCAGGTATCGGCACTAGTCAAACCAGGCGAGGACCCCAGCCCTCCCGCCTCCTGCTCGCGCTGGCGCAGCTCGATCCGCCTGATCTTCCCCGTGAGCGTTTTCGGCAGGTCGGAGACGAACTCGATCCTGCGCGGACAGGCGTAGGCGGAGTGGCGCTCGCGAACGAAGGTCTTGATCTCCTCCGCCAGGCCATCGGAGGGCTCGTGACCGGCGGCCAGCACCACGAACGCCTTGACCACGTTGCCTCGTCGCTCGTCGGGCACCCCCTCGGAGTCCTCCGGCGGGCGGTTCCCGTAGCCGAGCCCCAACCCCGGGTAAGCTTGGCGGCGGAGTTCCATGAACCTAGCGCTGGGAGTGCTGCTCGGGGCCGGCCTTGCGGCGATCTTCGTCGCCGTGTGGAGGACATTCCGCGCGGGCCCGGCGGCGGATACGCCCGAGGCCACGGGCATGCAGTCCGCGCTCCACGCCGCCACCTCGACGCTTCCCCACCTTCGGCGCGGGCTGACCGCGCGAACCGCCGAGATGGCGGTGCCCCACCTGCTGGCCCTGACGGGGGCGGCGGCAATCGCGCTCGCGGACACCCGCGCGGTCCTGGCGATCGAGGGCGAGGGACGCGAGCAGGTGCGTCCCGGCGACCTGCTGTCCAGGCTGCTCGCACGGACCCCAGATCACCGGTTGCACATCGAGCCGCGATTGATCTCCTCGGACCCAACGTGCCCATTGCGCTCGGCGGTGCTCGCCCCGCTGGTCGTGCAGGGCAAGCGAGCAGGCACCGTGATCGCGTTCTACCGGACCGTCGGCCGGCCCAGCCAGGCCGAGCTGCGCGTGGTCCAGGAGGGAGCCAGCCTCGTCTCGGCCCAGGTGGAGCTGTCCGTCGTCGCCGAGCAGGAGCGCCGGCTGGCGCAGGCCGAGCTGCGAGCGCTTCGCGCGCAGATCTCGCCTCATTTCATCTACAACGCGCTCGCCGCGATTGCCGGGGAGATCCACGCGCGCCCGGAGGACGCGCGTGAGCTCCTGATCGACTTCGCCGAGTTCACGCGGTATCTGTTCCGGGACGGCCGCTCCTACGTCACGCTCGGTGAGGAGATCGAGCACGTGCGGCGCTACCTGCGCCTCGAACAGGCGCGCTTCCGCGACCTCCACGTGACGATCGAGGTGCCCGACGCGGCTTGCGACGCGGTCGTGCCCGCGATGTCGATCCAGCCGCTGGTCGAGAACGCGGTTCGCCACGGCATCGAGCGCCGTGCGGGATCCGGTCAGGTCACGATCACCGCACGGGTCATCGGGGGTGACGTGGAGCTGCGGGTCTCTGACGACGGCGCGGGAATCGAGCCCGAGCGGGTCCCGGCCGTGCTTGCGGGAGCGGGCGGCGGGATCGGGCTCTCCAACGTCGACGCGCGGCTGCGCGCGACGTTCGGCGAGCGCTATGCGCTGCGGATCGAGTCCAGGTTGGGCGAGGGCACCACCGCGGTGATGACGGTCCCGAACCTGCGCGGCGAGCGGGAAGAGCTCGAGCTCGCGCGCACAGCCCAGGTATGAGTGCCGAGCAGCTGAGGATCCTCGCGGTCGACGACGAGCAGCCCCAGCTGCAGGATCTCGCGCGGCTCCTGCGCGGCTTCCCGATCGTCGAGGCCGTCGAATGCGCCTTCGACGGGCACGACGCCCTGGTCAAGGCATCGTCGCAGCCCTTCGACGCGATCTTCCTCGACGTCCGGATGCCGGATCTCGACGGAGTGGAGCTGGCGCGGGTGCTGCGCCGGTTCGCCGCCCCCCCTCAGCTGGTGTTCGTGACCGCGTACGACAACGCCGCGGTTGACGCCTTCGAGCTTCACGCCCTCGACTACCTGCTCAAACCGGTGCGGCGCCACCGCGTGCAGGAGGCGCTGGAGCGCGTCGCGGCGGCGGTCGCGGCAGCCGAGCAGAACGGCGCCGAGGTAGAGCCGGCGGTGCGCACGGGGGCGAGTCATGACAGCGAGGTGGTCGCGGTTGCCAACGTCCGCTCGGGCTCCACGAGGCTGATCCAGCGCAGCGCGATCCTGTACGTGCAGTCACACGGAGACTTCGTCCGCATCGTCGTGGAGGACGGGAGATACCTGTTGAGGGCGACGCTGACGGACATCCAGCGCCGCTGGGAGCCGTTCGGCTTCGTCCGCGTCCACCGCCAGTACCTGGCAAACCTCAACAAGGCGGTCGAGCTGCGTCCGGAGTTCGGCGGCACTGCCGAGCTGGTCTTTGCTGACGGCCAGACGGTCCCAGTAGCGCGACGCCACGTGGCGGACCTGAGCCGCAGGTTGGGGGTATAGGCCGGGGCGCATGCGCCCCGGCCCGGCGCCGCGCATGCGCGGCGCCGCGGGGGCGCGCATGCGCGCCCCCTTTCCAATACTCCTACTCCGCGTGCCCGAAGGCTGCGATCTCCCCCTTCTCCTTCTCCGTGAGCTCGCGCGGGCTCTCGCCGCGCGCGAGCTTCTCGCTCTGGACCTGATGCTTGATGTCCTCGACAATCTCGGGGTTCGCGAGCGTCGTCGTGTCGCCGACGTCCGCGAAGTTGGAGACCGCAGCGATCACCCGGCGCATGATCTTGCCGCTGCGTGTCTTGGGCATGTCCGCGACGATCCACACGTTCTTCGGGCGCGCGATCTTCCCGATCTCCTTGTCGATCGCGTCGGAGACCTTCTGCTCGATCTCCTTGCTCGGCTGGAACCCCGGCTTCAGCGCGACGTACACCTCCACGATCTTGCCGCGCAGCTCGTCGATCACCGGGACGGCGGCCGCTTCGGCGACCTCTTCGACGGTGATGCTCGCCGACTCGATCTCCTTGGTTCCGAGCCGGTGCCCGGCGACGTTGATCACGTCGTCGATCCGGCCGAGGATCCGGAAGTAGCCGTCGGCCGCTTGCACCGCGCCGTCGCCGGCGAAGTACGGCCAGTCGTGCCAGTCCTTGCTGTTGCGGTCCTTGCAGTACTTCGCGTAGTAGGTGTCGACGTACCGCTCCGACTGGCCCCAGATCGTCAGGAAAGACCCGGGCCACGGATTGCGGATGCAGATGTTGCCCGCCTTGCCTGAGCCCTTCGGGACCTCCTGGCCGTTCTCGTCGTAGATCACCGGATAGATGCCGAGCACGCCCGGGCCGCAGCTGCCGGGCTTCATCGGCTGCAACCCGGGCAGCGTGCTGCCTAGGAAACCGCCGTTCTCGGTCTGCCACCAGGTATCGGTGATCGCAGCCTGGCCCTTGCCAACGAACTCGTAGTACCAGCGCCACACGTCGGGCTCGATCGGCTCGCCGACCGTCGTCATCGTTTTGAAGTGGTAGTTGTACTTCTCGGGCTCGTTCGGCCCGAGCTTGCGCAGCATCCGGATCGTGGTGGGCGCGGTGTGGAAGATGTCCACGCCGAGCTTCTCCGCGATTCGCCACGGCCTGCCGGCGTCCGGATACGTTGGGACGCCCTCGTACATCACGCTCGTCGTCCCGAGCGACAGCGGCCCGTAGACGATGTAGGAGTGACCCGTGATCCAGCCGATGTCCGCGAAGCACCAGTAGGTGTCGTCGGGGTGGATGTCCTGGTAGTACTTCGATGTGCCGGTGACGTACGACAGATAGCCACCGGTCGAGTGCTGGGCGCCCTTGGGCCGGCCCGTCGTGCCGCTCGTGTACATCAAGAACAGCGTTGCCTCCGAGGGCATCGAGACGGGCTGCACCTGCTGCCCGCGGTAGTTCTCGAGCAGCTCGTCGATGAAGAAGTCCCGGCCATCGACCATCGGGCTCTTCGAGTGGTACTCACCGGGGAGCCGCCGCCAGACGAGCACCTTCTCGACCTCGATTCCCTCCTTGCGCGCCTCCTCGATCGCGTCGTCGGCCTTGATCTTGTGGTCGATCAGCTCGCCGTTGCGGTAATAGCCGTCGATCGTGACGAGGATCTTGCTCTGCGAGTCGGCGATGCGATGGCCGCAGGCCGTGCCGCTGAACCCGCCGAACACCTCAGAGTGGATCACGCCTTGGCGAGCGCACGCGAGCATCGAAACCGGCAGCTCAGGCACCATCGGCAGGTGGAAGGTGATCCGGTCCCCGGTCTGCACGCCGCCGAAGTCCTTCAGCAGCGCTGCGAACTCGTTGACCCGACGGTGCAGCTCCGCGTAGGTGATCTCCTGCGTCTCCTCGTCCTCCGGTTCCGGCACCCAGATGAACGCGTTCTTGTCGCCCCGGGAGTCCAGGTGCCGGTCGACGCAGTTCACGCACGCGTTCAGGCGCCCGCCCACCCACCACTTCCAGAACGGCGGGTTGCTGGTGTCGAGGATCGTGTCCCACTTGCGGTCCCACTGCAGCATCTCCGCGTACTCAACGAAGCAGTCGGGGTAGTGCTCCTCGCTGAAGCGCTTGAGAATCGCCGGGTCGTTCGCGTTCGCGTGCTCGGCGAACGACGGCGGCGGCGGGTAGTACTCCTCCTCGCGCCAGTGGACCGCGATCTGCGCCTCGGACAACCCAGCCTCCGCGATCTCCTCCGCCGACGGTGCGCCGTCTACCGTGTCTGCCATCTAAGCCCCTCCTTCTCGCTTGATCCGGCGTCGACCCTGCGCGCCTGGGCGCCGGCGGCGAGGCCGGCGCCCTTGACGCTACAGATGTGCGGCGATTTCGGGTGTCTACGTTACTACCAGCAACGCAACCGTTTCCGGGGTCGTCCCGTCCGGTCAGGCCCGCCTGAGCGGCGCGACCGGTGCGAGCACTCGACCGAACGTCGAGTTGAGAACGGCCGCGAACGAGGCATACCACGCCGCGATCGCGGTCGCGATGCCGAAGTAGCCGCCGAGCTTGATCGTGCTGTTGGTGACCTTGAGCGTGCCGGCGAGAGACGAGTTGCCGATGCCCAGGATGATGAACGTGATCGTGAGCAGCAGGAATACGAGCGCCACGGCGCCCGTCGTCCGCAGCGAGGCGATGAACATGTAGGCGGTGAAGATTCCCCACATCCACAGGTACAGGCCGAGGCCACTAAAGAGCTCAGTCGGCGCGATAGATGCCGCCGAGTGGACGATGAAGTAGAACGAAATCCAGAACGCCCCGAACGAGCCGAACGCGACCGCGCCGAACGTGTTTCCGGTCCGGAACTCCCAGATCCCCGCGATGACCTGGGCGATCCCGCCGTACGCGAGCGCGAGGCCCGCGACCAGGGGCAACAGGCCTCCACCCACCAGGCTGCCGCGGCCGACCAGGCCGGAGTTGACCATGCTGAGCACGAACGTCGTGCCGGCGAACGCCGCTAGGCCCAGGGGGCCTGGGTCAGCGGGAGTCCATCCGGCGGCGCGTCCACCCGTTGGTTCGGCCGCCGGCGCCACATCCGCCTCGCGTGCCCCGGGAACTCGAGCAGCTTCCATCAGTGCCCTCCTCGGTTTGTTGACGAGTCGCAGGCAATTTCAGGCCCTCTTGTCGCGGCGAGCAACCTCGGATCGGCGAGTGGAACTGGCCCGCCGACGAGCGGTGGCGCAGGTACGACGAGCGGCGACCGCTCGAGGTGCTACTTGCGGCGCTTGCGCTTGCGCTTGGGGGTGGTGGCGCGGCTCCCCTGAGTTGCCGCGCCGACTGGTTCGCGCGCCGGCGTCGGCGCCGGCTTCGGTTGCGTCTGCGAGCGGCCGTTCCGTGCGCTGATCGCGCGCTGGCGCTGCTCGCGCATCTCAGCGGCCGAGGGCCACGGCTCCGCGTTCCCCGTACTCCACGCCGGCGGCTCTCCGTTCGGCCAGCGTCCGGCCAGGAGGTACGCCACCGCGAACAGCCAGAAGACCTCGATCAGGAGCGCGGGCGCGCTCCCGATCAGCAGCAGCGAGGCCGCCGCTGCGGTCATTCCGAGGTAGCCGAGGAACTTGGTCAGCAGCCCCACCCTCATCGCGTTCAGCGTGATCAGGACGAACGCGATCGCGAGCAGAAGCGATCCGAAGAGGCCGGCGTATTGCAGGACACCGATGACGGGGGAGCTGAGCAGGGAGTCCGCCTGGGGATACGTCTGCGTGCCATGGGTCACGAACTCGTGGGCCTTGATCGTGATCGCGACGCCGTACGCGATGCCGCCGATCGCGGCCAGCCCAGCTCCGGCGATCGCGCAGATCCGTAACCACGGCGCTATCTCCGGCTTGCGCACACGGCTGGCGCCGAACAGGAAGAGGAGCGTGCCCGCGAGGCCCAGCACGCCGAGCGCGCTGATCGCCTCGCCCGCTATCTCCAGGGCGCCCCGCTTGCTCGTGACGATCAGCTGGACGGTCACCTCGTCCACCTTCGTCTGGGGACCGACCGCCTGCAACGCACTGGATGCGAGCAGCAGGATGCCGGCGAGCCCCGCGACGGCGGCGTACCTGGGGCGCACGCGCGCCTCGTATGAGACCGGGTTCTCGACCGTCATCGGATCACCTGGGCAGTGTACGGTCCGCCGGGTGCAGAGTCCCGGTGGCACGTGCCCGGCGTGCGCCGGACCGCTGTGGACCCGGCGCTTGGTTCGGTCCTGGGAGCCGGCTCTCCGGATGGATACCATTCGTTTCATGGAAGGAAGCGGATTCGGCAACCTCTTCGGCGATCCGGACGACCTCCAGCGTCGCCTCGGTGAGTTCGCAGAGCAGATGCAGGGCGCCCAGCGTCTGGCCTGGGCTGACAACGCGATCAAGCTGGCGGTCGATCTGACCGTCGCGGCGATGAATCGCATCAACATCCAGGGGACGACCGAGCAGCAGTCAGAGCAGCTGCGGACCGTGATGGCCCACGTCTTCCCCGAGGCTGTGACGCTCGTGCGCGAGGCGCGCGAGGGCCTTCAGTAGCGGCCCAGTCCCGGCGGCCCGTGCGTCCTACAGCGTCGCCAGCACGAGCTCGTCGTGCTCGGCGGCCTTGACGCTCCGGAGGACCTCACGGATCTTCCCGTCCGAACCGATCACGAACGTGGTGCGCTCGTTGCCCATGTACTTGCGGCCGTACATCGACTTCTCCACCCACACCCCGTAGGCCTCGGCGACCGCGTGGTCCTCGTCGGACAGGAGCGAAAAGCCGAGGGCGTACTTCTCGTCGAACTTCGCGATCCGCTGGACGGGGTCCGGGGAGACGCCCAGCACGACCGCGCCGGCCTGCTCGTAATCCGCGCGATGATCGCGCACGCCACACGCCTGGGTGGTGCAGCCAGGCGTGTCGGCCTTGGGATAGAAATAGAGGACGACGGTCTTGCCGCGAAGCGCGGACAGCGAGACCTCGCCGCCGTGCTGGTCGGGGAGGGTGAAGTCGGGGGCGGTGTCGCCGGGTTCGAGCGCCATCTGGAGGGCCGAGACTACTTCAGCAGCCTCGAGAGCCGACGGTCCTTGAGCACCTTGCCCTCCGTCTGGCAGGTGGGGCAGTAGCACATCACGTAGTCCTCGTAGAAGACAGCCTCGAGCTGGTCCCCGCAGCGCGGGCAGGGCTCGCCGTTGCGCCGGTGCACGGTCAGCGGCATCGGCAGCTTGTCCGGGATCGGGAGCGAGATCACGTCCCGGTACTGGGCGATCGCGCCGCCCAGTATCCGCACCATCTCGGTACGCAGCCGCTCGGCTTCGTCGGGCTCGAGATCCGAGCCGCGCTTGAACGGCGAGAGCATCGACGCGTGCAGGATCTCGTCTACCCACGACCGCCCGATCCCCGCGATCACCTGCTGGTCGCGCAGCAGCGCGTACAGCGGCCGCGGCTGATCCAGGAGCTCCTCGAGCTCAGGCGGGTCGGGCCAGGCCTCCGGGCCGAGTTCCAGCAGCGTCGGATCGTCGTCGAGGTCCGCCGTGCGCAGCAGCTTCACCCAGGCCCGCTGCCTCGTCCCAAACTCCCGCAGCCGCAGCTCGCGGCCGTCCGTCAGCCGGACGAGCAGCCTCGATGCGCGATCCCGCCGCGAGGCCCGCGTATCGAATAGCTGCAGGCGGCCCGCGGACATCAGGTGGATCATCACGGACAAAGCCCCGTCCAGCTCCAGGACGAACAGCTTGCCGCGCCTCCTGACCCACAGGAAGCGTTGACCCTCAAGCGCCGAGAGCGGCGGGTCGAACGTCTTCAGCGCGTTGACGCCGGGCGCCAGCGCGGATTCCACCTTCGCGCCCGACACGGCGGCATCGATCAGCCGGGCGGTGATCTCGACTTCAGGCAGCTCAGGCATTGCAGTTCGAGGTTAGCCAGCCCGGCGAGGCGATCATCGACGAACGCCCCTGGGATCGCGTCGGTGCCCGGGCGCCGACGGTAGCCTGCACGACTGCAATGAGCGCAACGCTCGCCCCCGACGACGTCGTGCGGACCTACGCGGAGGCGCAGGGCAACGCACGCGAGCCGCTGCTCGTGCTGGAGCCCCTGGCGGAGTTCCTGAGGTCGCACGGCCTGGAGGCGGCGGACGATCTCTCTGCACAATTCATCGGCGAGGGCCACTCCAACGTGACGTTCGTCCTGTCCACGGGCGTGGTCGTGCGCCGGCCGCCCCGCGGTCCCCTCCCACCGAGCGCCCACGACGTCCTCCGCGAGGCGCGGCTTTTGCGCGCGCTCGAGCGAACACCCGTGCGGGCGCCCCGGGTGCTGGCCGTGTGCGACGAGGAGAGCGTGATCGGTGCGCCGTTCTATGTGATGGAACGGGTCGAGGGGGAGGTGATCACAGAATCGATCCCTCCGGCCCTCCAGCCCCCGGAGGAGCGCGTGCGGATCGCCGACGAGCTCGTCGATGCGCTGGTCGAGCTGCACTCCGTCGACTGGCGTGCCGCGGGACTGGAAGGCTTCGGCAGGCCAACCGGCTACCTGGAGCGGCAGCTGCGTCGCT
>Ga0187814_10000048_pt1 | contig 26145 bp, 22 predicted proteins | sample NC_S_4_FD_132450 | JGI IMG/M metagenome (GOLD analysis project Ga0187814, IMG submission 132450) | Wetland sediment microbial communities from Neuse River Estuary, North Carolina, USA - ASW-S_4 | ecosystem: Environmental > Aquatic > Freshwater > Wetlands > Sediment | place: USA: North Carolina... | reverse complement strand
CCGGGGCCGACGGTGTGGCCTGGTGGGCGTTCAGCCATCGTCGGCGGCCGCGAGCGCCTGCCGCAAGGCCTCTACTGATGGTGCCGGGGCGAGGTGCCCTGCCGCGTCCCGGTACAGTCGGCACGACAGGCTTGGCGCCTGACCTGGCAGGGCGAACGGGTCGACCCCGTTAATGAGCAGGGTCGGCGAGCCAAGCATGCCGGCTCGCACCGCCGCGCTTCCGTCGCGGATCTCGCGGCGATGAACGACGACGCCGGCGCGGCCGGACAGCGCGGCCGCGAGCCGCTCCTCGAACCCGGCCGCGTTGGGGCAAGCTGGGACGGTCAGCAGGGTCAGCTCCACGATCGGCTCCTCATGCCGTGCTCCTTTGCAGGTCAGTCCTGCCCAGCACCTCGCCCGGCGCCGGTAGCGCGGACCCCGGCCAGCGCCGCCTCGAAGCTGGTCCGGACACGCGGGGCTGGCACCGGCGAAGTGCTGGTCCAGGCAGCCGAGGGCAGCGCAGGCATGGGCCTGGTTGCGGCTGGCGAGGCTTGGCACGCAATCCGGGCAGTCCCCCGTGCCAGCCACCGGCCCCAGCCCCCGTCCCGGCAGGCACGGCGGCCATTTACCGGACCCATGTGATACCGAGGTCACCAGGACGGCTCCGTTAGGCGCTTGCGCTGCTTTGAGCAGATGAGCCGCGATTAGGAGGCTGGCCGCCTGAGGCGCCCCGGGAAACCGGACGTTCCGGCTGGTTGACATATCGTCCTGGGTCGTAGGATCGCGGGCGTGAAACGGGTGCTGTTGACCGGGATGTCGGGTACTGGCAAGTCCAGCGTCATCCATGCGCTGTCGGCCCGCGGGTTCAAGGCCGTCGATACGGACGACGGATGGTGCGAGCCCTTGCCGGACGGCCGCCAGCGCTGGCGGGAGGACGCGATCGACCGGCTCCTGGACGCCGAGGACGCCGACGTGCTGTTCGTCGCTGGCTGCGAGGAGAACCAGGCCGGGTTCCATCCGCGCTTCGATCTGATCATCTTGCTCAGCGCCCCGGTTGAGGTCCTGGCGGAGCGGCTCGCCTCGCGGACGACCAACTCTTTCGGCAGGGCGCCCGGCGAGCTAGAGCGCGTCCTGGATGACCTGCAGGCCGTCGAGCCGCTGCTGCGCAAGGCGGCCACTCATGAAATCCGGACCACCATGCCGCTCGGCGATGTGGTCGCGGAGGTCTTGCACCTAGCCGACGTGTCATGAACCAGGTGGCGGGCTCCACCAGCCCCGTTCGGCGACGTACTTCTTCAGGCCTTCCAGCCCGTAATAATTGACGAGCCCTTGATAGCGCATGCCGGCCTTCTCCATGACCCGCCACGAGCCGATGTTCTCCGGCATGGCGACGGCCATGATGCGATCAAGGCCGACCGGCCCCAGACCATGGGCGAGCACGGCGATTACCGCCTCGGTGGCGTAGCCCTTGTTCCACGAGGCCCTGGTGTAGTGATACGCCAGGTCGATCTCCGGCCCCGCCCCCTCGTCGACCGGCCGGATGCCGCACTGCCCCACGAACGCGGCGGTCGTCTTGTCATCGACGGCCCACATCGCATAGCCGATCTCGCGCTCCATCGTGTGCCGCCGCTCGATGACTTCCTGGAAGATCTCCACCGTCGGGGCCGGTCCCGGCGGGAGGAAGCGGACGACCTCCGGGTCATTCACCATCGCGACCCACGCCTCGGCGTCGCGGGACTCGAAGGTACGGATAACCAAGCGCGCTGTTTCCAGCCGGGTGCTCACGACCGCATTCTAGGCGGCAGCCATCGACTGGCAGCCGGCCGTCAGGTAGAGCATCAGTCCCCTCTGAGCAGTCCCTCAATTAGCGGGCCATACTGGTCGGGAAAGGTCCGCAGAATGGTGATCGGGTTGGCGTATTCCTCCCACGAAACGATCTTGTCGTCACGCCAGTCGAAGCGGAACACGTAGACGTTCCGATAGGGACGGCCATCAGCGGTGAGGAAGTCGCCTCGGGCCTGGACGAAGGTCGTGGCCCCGTCGGCCGACACCGTGATCCTGCGATCGATGAACCGAGCCGATCGCATCAGTCCGCTGATCGAGCCCAAACGGGATCCAAAAGCCTCCCGGCCCTGAGCGGGGTGCGCGTCCTCGGCGTTTCCTGAAGACGACATGGGTGAGCTCCAGACGACCTGGTCGTCGAGCATCTCCGCGATCGCTGTTCGGTCTGCGGCTTCCAAGACGTCCAGGAAGCGATTGGTTTGATCCAGTCGGTCCGTGGCGGTCACACTAACTCCCCGTTGAATGGTACTGAGTTCCAACTCGTATTAGATACCTGCCGGGTTCAGGTGTCAAGACGGAGGGTTAGACTGGCCTCCATGGCTCAGCAGGGCGCCCGGACCGACTCACTCACCGAGCGGAAGCGGCGACGCGCCAAAGAGGCGATCCGCCAAGCGGCGCTGGAGCTCTTCAACGAGCGGGGCTTCGACGCCGTCAGCGTCACGGACATCGCCGAGCGGGCCGAGGTGGGACGCACGTCCTTCTTCCGCTACTTCGGGGACAAGCAAGAGGTCTTGTTCGCCGATCCTGAGGACACCGAAGAGGCCGTCGACGAGGCCGGCGTACCGCCGGAGCCGATCGGTTCGTCGATGGCGGCCGCCCTCACCGCCGCGCGCCGGCTGGTGGTGGGTTACGTCGAGCGCATCACCGCCAACCCCGAGGCCTACGACAGACATCAGCGTCTGGTCAACGAGCAACCGGAGCTCTACTCACGGAGCTTGGTCAAACAGCGCTCCTACGCCGATCGGCTGACCACTCAGCTCAGAGACTGGGGAGCAGATCCGCTGGTCGCACGTCAAGCGGCCGAGATCGGGCTTGCCTGCTTCTACGTCGGCCAGGCGACGGCCAATGACGACCCGCGGATCCTCGCTCGACATATCGGCGCCGCCTTTGACCGGCTCGTGACCTGATTACCGGCCGGGCGGAGTCGTCCCGCCGCCGATACCCTGCCGGTATCGTTGCTGCTGATGGACCTGCGCGCGCTGAGCTACTTCGTGGCCGTCGCCGCGGTTGAGCTAGTGAATATGAAGCCGCCAGTCCCGTGGTACCCGGCCGGCGGGCCCAGGCACGGGCTGGCTGGCCGGGTGATGTGCCGGCGGGGCGAGCCGAGGGCCCGCGAAGGCTTCCTCTGTGTCGTAGTTCCGGAACCAGTCCTCACCAGGTTCGAAGCTCGGCACGATGGGGGGTGGCCGGTGGCCTTCCAGTGCGCGGTGGCGTGCTGCGACGGCGAGGTGTCGCAGCAGCCCGACGTGCCCGCATTCGGCGCAGCGGCGCAGGTGCATCCACCACCCGCCGGTGGCGTCGCACTCCACGCAGCCGGTCCCGCTGGGCGTCACCGACGGCAATTACCGCACCGGGAATCGAGGCTAATCGGCCCGTTCACCCGTCACGGCGATCGCCTCGACGATTCTGCTGACCGGGATGCTGGCGCGCTCGTTGAGCTGGCGGACCGCCGCGGCCGATGGTCCCTCATACACAGAGAAGACCACCTCCTCGCCGGGGATGAGAGTGCAGCTGAGGTCGCGAACGTGCGCTCCCTCGGCGCTCATCTCAGCCATCACTCGTCGGCTCCGCTCAAGAGCCTCGAGAAGCAGCTCGCACGTCACGCCAGGCCAGTAACGCTCGACCAGGTACGTGGGCACGCTGGTCCTCCCTTTTCCGGCGACGCTACTGCGATCCGGGGGAAGGTGAAAATCCCCTGAATCAGTGACATTTCCAGATCGCTCCGGGATAGCAGGAGGGTTCTCACCGAGGCCCCGATGTGTTAGACCCGATTCGGGGGTGGAAGGTGGATTCGAGGCTGGTCGGGCGGGATACCGAGATCGCCGAGATCTGGACCTTTCTTTCTGCTGCGTCAGGGGCACCGGCGGCGCTAGCCATCACCGGCGATTCCGGAATAGGCAAGACGGAGGTATGGAACCACGTAATCCAGGCCGCTGCCTCGTCATTCAGGGTGCTGTCCTGCCGGACGGCCCTGGCGGAAAGACCGCTCGCCTTCTCGGCGCTTGATGACCTGTTCGACGACGTGGCCAGGGACATCCTTCCGGCGCTAGCGGGACCGCGGAGGCGGGCGGTGGAAGCCGCGCTGCTGCGCGACGCGTCCGCCGAACCCTCGTCGGCAGAGCCCTCGCCGGCAGAGCCCTCGCCGGCAGAACCCTCGTCGGCAGAGCTTTCCGAGGCTGACGGTGCGCCGCCTGAGCCGCGGCTGCTGGCGCGAGGGATCCTGGACGGGCTGCGGATCCTTTCCCGCCGGGCGCCGCTCATGATCGCCGTGGACGACGCGCAATGGCTGGACCGCTCCTCCGCGGGCGTCCTCGAATTCTGCGTCCGTCGGCTACACGGCGAGCCGGTCTCGATTCTGCTGACATTCCGCACGGGCGATCCGGTCCCGCTCGGCCTGGATCGTGCCCTGCCCGTTGATCGTCTTGGCCGCGTGCCGCTGGGCCCGCTGAGCCTGGGCGCGATCGGCGAACTGCTGCGGACCCGGCTGGGGACCGTGCTGCCCAGGAACGCCCTCACGCGGCTGTACGAAGCGTGCGGCGGAAACCCGTTCTACGCCCTGGAGTGCGCTCGCGCCCTGGCCAGCCGCCCGCACATGTCCCTCACCAACGAGCCCATCCCCATTCCGCGCTGCCTCAGTGATCTTGTACGGCACCGCGTACGGCAGCTCACGCCAGACGTGCTGCGGGTGGGCAGGCTGGCTGCGGCATCGCCAGACCCGCGGGAACGGCTGATCCGCGCGGCCTGTGACGACCAGGAGTCCTGGGTGGCGATCGACAAGGCCATCGACGAGGGCATCATCGAACGTGGTGGTGATGCGCTGCGGTTCACCCATCCTCTTCTGCGGTCCGTCCTGTACAGCGAGATGCCGCTGAACGAGCGCAGGCGGGTCCACCAGCGGCTGGGCAGCGTGGCCGAGGGCATCGAGGAGCGCGCCTGGCATCTGGCCCTCGGCGCGGACAGGCCCAGTGACGAAACCGCCAGGCTGCTCGATGACGCGGCCGAGCACGCGGCGTCGCGAGGCGCGCCAGGGGAAGCGGCGACGATAACGGAGCAAGCCGCGCGGCTGACGCCGGCGGGCCGGCCCGAGTCGGCTCGCGAGCGGACGGTGCGCGCCGCCGACTATTACTTCCGGGCGGGAGACATCGCCCGCAGCAGGGAACTCATCGAATCCGCGCTCCCGGCGTGCCCGGCCGGCCCGCTCCGCGCGTCGCTGCTGCTGCGGCTGGCCACGATCTACTACCACCAGAGCGGCTGGCCGCTCGCCGAGCGGACGTTCCGCCAGGCCGCGGAGGAAGCACCGGATGACCCGGCCCTGTACGCGCACGCTGAGCAAGAGATGGCGTTCGCCCGGCTGATGGCCGGTGACCTCCCTGGCGCTTCCCGCCTGGCCAAGGCGTCGCTCCGGGCAGCCGAACGGGCAGCCGATCCGCGCCTCGCGGCGCACTCGCTGGCCAGGGTCGCGGTCTTCGAGTTCCTCCAGGGCCGCGGGGCACGGCTGGACCTGCTGGACAGGGCTGAGGCACTCGACGCCGCCGCGGGCGAGGAGCCGCTGGTACGTCTCCCGAGGTTCGAGCCATCCCTGGTCAGAGGACTCATCCTGAAATGGTCCGACCGGCTGGACGAGGCACGGCCCAGGCTGGCCGACCGATACAGAGACGCGATCGACCGCGGAGACGAGGCGTCCCTGCCCTTCCTGCTCTACCACTTCAGCGAGCTCGAGTGCTGGGCGGGAAACTGGGACGCTGCCGAGGACTACGCGCTGGAGGCATGCCGGGCGGCCGACGAGAGCCGCCAGCCCGCCATGAAGCCCGCCACGCTGTATTCCCTGGCCCTCATCCGTGCCCATCAGGGCCAAGTGCATCAGGCACGGGAACTGGCCAGCGACGCGCTGGCCCTGTGCGACCGCACCGGGAACGTTCCGGTCAGGTCCCTGGTGGTCGCCGTGCTCGGGTTCATCGCGGTATCGCTCGACGATGCCCGGGTGGCACACTCTCACCTCGGACGCCTCACCGAGGTGGCTTCCGCCGTGGGCCTGGAGGAGCCGAGCGTGGTGAAGTTCCTCCCCGACGAGATCGAGGCACTAGCCGCCCTGGGCGACGTCGATCTCGCCTGGTCGTTGACGCGGCAACTCGAGGAACAGGGCACGTCCCTGGGGCGTCCGTGGGCGCTGGCGACGGCCGCGCGATGCCGCGCCTACCTGGTCGGTCTGGACGGCGACCTGGAAGCGGCCTGGGCCGCCTGCGAGCGGGCGCTATCGCAGCACAAGCGGCTCCCGATGCCGTTTGAGCTGGGACGGACCCTGCTGGTCAAGGGCATGATCGAACGGCAGGGTAAGCGCCAGCCGACGGCGCGCGTGACGCTCGGCCAGGCGCTCAGCATCTTCGAACGCCTCGGCGCGCCGTTGTGGGCCGCCAAGGCCGAACGCGAGCTCGCCAAGGTCGCCGTGCAGACGCGGGCGGACGGGCTCACCGCTACCGAGCGCCGGGTAGCCGCCCTGGTCACAAGGGGCCGCACCAACCGTGAGGTCGCCAGGGCGATGTTCGTGACGGAGAACACCGTGCAGACGCACATCCGGCACATCTTCCAGAAGCTCGGCGTTAGATCCCGCACCGAACTGGCCGCGCTGCTCCTCGCTGACCCCGCAGGCACCGCTTCCGCGGTCCGCCACTCCGCCGAGCCCGCCAACTGACCAACGTTGCTTGACGGGCACCGGGCCTCTTACCCGGCCGATCGTCCGGTCGATCGTCCGGCCGACGCGGCCGACCGATTGTCCGGCCGACGCGACCGGAATATCACTGATTCTGGGGATTTTCCTACTCGGCCGGGGGACTACGGTGAGATTTGATCGACAGGGCCGTGAACAGCAAATCTGCGAGGCGACAGGTTCGGGGGATCCGGTGGAAGTTGTGGCGTGCCTCGGCGCAGGTGCATGACCACTATTCCAGGGCTCGCGGGATAGCACGATCGCGTTTCTGGCGCCGCGGCGAGTTGCGGCCGGGGAAACGTACGTGATCAACGCATCTGGCGTCTCGCCAGCGGGATGACAGCGCGTTTCGGCAGCACGCAATGAGGAGGCGGTCGTCGTGCCCCCAACCCTGACTTACCCGGGCGTATACGTCAACGAGCTGCCGAGTGCTGTGCAGCCGATCGTGGGGGTGCCGACCTCCGTGGCCGCGTTCTACGGACGGGCTCCGCAGGGCCAGGTCGACTACCCGTACCAGGTGAATTCCTGGGCGGACTACGAGAACGAGTTCGGGGGGTTGGACACCAGCTACCCGCTGAGCTATGCGGTCTACCTATTCTTCGTCAACGGCGGCACGACGGCCCTGGTGGTGCGCTACAACGACCCGAACGTCCTCACCGCCTCGGCGCAGCTGTCCGGGGACATAACGCTCGATGCCAGCTCATCCGGGGACTGGGGCACGCAGCTCCACGCCGAGATCGATTACGAGAACCTGCTCAACCCGGAAGTCAACCTGTTCAACCTGAGGATTACCCAGAAACAGGGAAGCACCGTCGTGACGCAGGAGGTCTACCTGGGAGCCAGCCTGACCAAGGGCAATGCCCAGTACCTGCCGACGCTGCTCATGGCGTCGCGGCTCGTCACTCCCGCGGCCGGGAACGGGTGGACGCAGAAGCCGGCCGTCACTGAGGATTTGGCGTTCACGTTCCCGGCGAGTGGTGCCGCCGGGGGCGGAGGAGCAGGTGCGGCCGGGGGCGGAGCCGCCGCGGGCGGGGCAGCCGGAGGCGGAGCGGCCGGGGGCGGAGCGGCGGGAGCAGCCGGGGGCGGAGCGGCGGGAGCAGCCGGGGGCGGAGCCGCCGCGGGCGGGGCAGCCGGGGGCGGAGCGGCGGGAGCAGCCGGGGGTGGAGCGGCGGGGGCGGCGCCGGCGGGCGGCGCCGGCGATACGGGCGGGCCGGTGCCCACGCTTGGGGACGCGGGCCAGAAGACCGGCATCTACGCGCTGCTCAAGGCGGACATCTTCAACATCCTGTGTCTTCCGGTCGATCCGCTGACGACGTACGATGTGCAGACGCTCAGCGACGCGGCCCAGTTCTGCGCGACGTACCGCGCCATGCTGATCGTCGACCCGCCATCGGACTGGACGAACATCCCTCCCCCGCTCCAGTTCGCCACCATCACCGGCAGCCCGGCGCTCAGCCCAGCCAGCGCGAACGCGGCAATCTACTACCCCAACCTGGTGCTCACCGACAGCACCGGCGCCACCTTCAACGTCGGACCATGCGGCGCGGTGGCCGGGGTATGGGCGGCAACCGACAACAACCGCGGGGTCTGGAAGGCCCCGGCGGGCACGGCCGCGACGATCAGCGGCATCACCGGCCTCACCGCGCAGGTGGACGACGGCGAGAGCGGGATAATCAACCCGCTGGCCGTCAACGGCCTGCGCCCGATGCCCGTGGTGGGTAACGCAGTGTGGGGCGCGCGGACGACGGTCGGCGCCGATCAGTCCCCGAACCAGTGGAAGTACATACCGGTGCGCAGGCTCGCGCTGTACATCGAGGAGTCCCTGCGACGCGGGATGCAGTGGGCCGTGTTCGAGCCCAACGATGAGCCGCTGTGGTCCTCACTACGGCTGGACGTGACCACGTTCATGCAGGGCCTGTTCCGCCAGGGCGCGTTCGCGGGTACGACGCCCGCCCAGGCGTACCTGGTGCAGTGCGACGCCAACAACAACCCGCCGGATCAGGTCGCCCTCGGCATCGTCAACGTCCTGGTTGGCTTCGCGCCGCTCTACCCGGCTGAGTTCGTGATCATCAACATCCAGCAGCAAGCCGGGCAGGCCTCGACCTAGGAGCGACGATGCCGGAGTTCACAGTCAACGCGACGCGCCACGACCCTTACAAGAACTTCAAGTTCAAGGTCAAGTGGGATGGGCAGTACGTGGCCGGGGTCTCGAAGGTCAGCGTCCTGAAGCGCACCACCGAGGTGGTCAAGCACCGCGAGGGCGGTGACCCGAGTACGAGCCGCAAGTCACCGGGCCGGACGGAATATTAGGCGATCACGCTCGAGCGCGGCGTGACCCATGATCTCGCCTTCGAGCAGTGGGCCAGCAAGGTGTGGAGTTACCAGAACGCACAGGCCCAGAACGCCGACCAGGAAGTATCACTCGCCGACTTCCGCAAGAACATCATCATCGACCTCTTCAACGAGGCCGGGCAGAAGGTGATCTCCTACAACGTGTACCGCTGCTGGGTGTCGGAGTACCAGGCGTTCCCCGACCTCGACGCGAACGCCAACGCGGTCGCGATCCAGCACATCAAGCTCGAAAACGAAGGGTGGGACCGCGACACGTCGGTGGTCGAGCCCAAGGAGACGTCCTTCTCCGGCTGACCGAGCGAGCAGAACGGAGGCCCGCCGATGGCCCCGACGGCCGCGGTCCTGCTGCGAGCGTGGGAATCCGGAGCCGCCGCGGCTCCGGACGACCGTGCGACCTCGCTGCTGCATTCGCTCGGCGCTGTCGCTGCGGGCGTGCGGGCCGACGAGCTGACCGTGGGCCAGTGCGACGCGAGGCTGTTCGAGCTGCGCCGGGCGATGTTCGGGGAGATGCTCGAGGCGGTGGCGACGTGCCCGGCGTGCCAGGCCGAGGTCGAGGTGACCGTGGCGCTAGGCGACGTGCAGCCGCCGGTCCGTGATGGCCCCGTGCCGCCGCTGACGGTGCAGGCCGATGGGTACACGCTGGTGTGCCGGATCCCCCGCAACGAGGACCTGCGGGCGCTCGCCCGCAGCACCGGGGAAGTAACGCTCCGTGATCTGCTCGAACGGTGCGTGCTCGAGGCGAGCTCGCCCGGGGGCTCGCCCGTGGCGCCGCACGAGCTGCCTGAGGCCACGGTGGAGGCGATCGCCGAGGCGCTGGCCGAATCCGACCCCGGCGCGCAGACGGCGCTGCTCATCCGCTGCCCCTGCGGCGGCGAGTGGGTCGATGAGCTCGACATCCGCAGCGTGGTGTGGAGCGACCTGACCGAATGGGTCGGCCGGGTGCTCACCGAGGTGCACCAGCTCGCGCGGGCCTACGGCTGGTCCGAGCCGGACATCCTCGAGATGAGCGGGTGGCGGCGGCGCTGGTACCTGGAGGCCGCGGGATGGTGAAGCCCTACCTTTCGAGGCTTCGCCCGGCGGAAACCGGGCGGCGGCTGCGCCCGCGCGCTCGGTCACAGTTCGAGCCCGCGCCCACGTTCCCCGTCGATGGCCCATCGATCGGGAGCCTCGGCCTGAGCCTGCCTCCGACAGGGGACGCCGAGACCGCCGACGTGGAAATCGAACTTGACCAGGACCCGTCGTTCCCGCATCCGGCAGGCCCGGCGGTGGCCGCGGCTACGCCCGGCGACCGGGGGCTCCCGGTGGCCCGAACCGCGACGCCCGAGCGGGCCGCGCCGGACGAGGAACGCGCACCCACGCACGCCGCAGGAGCCGCCAGGCCTCCGCGGCGTGGGCCCGCGCCGGCCGCCCCGGCTATCGGTGACACCGAGCACGACCAGGACCTGTCCTCCCCGCCCCCGGCCGGCCCGGCGGTCGCAGGCACAGCAGGTGCCCAGGGGCTCCCGCCTGCCCGGACGGCGGTGCCCGAGCGGGCGCCGCGGCCGCCGCGGCCGAGCCCCACTTCGGCCGCCGCCCCCGCCAGTGAACGCGGCCACCGGGCGCCGGCGGGTGACGAGGGGGATTTCCGGCCGGTTCCCGCCGAAGCCGCTGGCCGCGAGCACGCCCCGGTGCCGTGGAGCGCCATCCGGCGCGCTGCGCCCCAGCCACGGCAAGCGCCGCCCGATCAGCCGCTCGTTCCCGGCGCCAGCCCTGGGAGCCTTGGTGCGCCGGCCACGCCGCCGGAAGCGGCGCCAGCGGAGCACCCGCCGCCTGCACCGCACCGGCACGTGGACCGGATGAGCCGTTCGGCTGACGGCCCGGCCGATCGCGTCCAGGCGATAGCACGATGGCTCCGCGACGCGGACGCCGCGGCCGCGCGCCTCGGGGCGGCGAGCCCATCGACCGGGCCGCGCCCGGCGCCGTCGGGCCGCGCCCGGAACTGGCCCGGCCCGACGGTGGACACCGAAGTGACCGTGACCATCGGCCGGATCGAGGTCAAGGCGCCCGCCGCGGCCCCCGCGCCGGCGCGGACGCAGCCGGGCGGACCGAGGCGGCGGGTGCCCAGCCTCGGCGACTACCTGGAGTCCCGGACGAGGGTGAGGGGCCGTCTGGGATGAGCAATAACGCCGCGATCGCGGCCGTGACCGCGACCTTGACCAACATGATCCAGGCGGCCATTTCGGCCGATGCGACCGTGAGCAGCGGCACGGTGACCGCTCGTCCTCCTGACCGGGCCCGCCAGGGAGCGCCGGTCAACCAGGTCAACCTGTTTCTCTGGCGAACCACGATCGACGCCGCCTGGCGCAACCAGGACCCGCCGGCCATCCGGCCCGGTGAGTCCGGACAGCCGCCGCTGCCGCTCGTGCTGTCGTACCTGATCACGGCCTACGGCGAGGACGACGACGAGATCTTGGCGCACCGACTGCTCGGGATCGCCATGGGGGTACTGAACGACAGGCCAGTGCTGTCCCGGTCGCAGATCGCCAGCGCGCTGCCCGCGCCGGGGTCGGATCTGCAGAACCAGGTCGAGCGGGTGCGGATCTCTATCGCGCCGCAGCCGCAGGACGAGATCTCCCGGATGTGGACGACATTCAATACGGGCTACCGGCTCTCGGTCAGCTACGATGCGGCCGTCGTCCTGATCGACAGCACGCGGCCGGTCGTCGCGGCCCCGCCGGCGCTGATGCTCGGCCGGCAGGACACCGGCCCCGTCGCCGCGGGCTCGCTGTTCCCCCAGCTGCAGCTCGCGGTGCCGCCCGGCCGCCAGTCGGCCGTTCAGCCCGGCGACGTGCTGACGCTGACGGGGAGTTACCTGAGCGGGGTCACCGAGGTGCGGGTAAGCCACCCGCTGGCCGGGCAGCCGCTGACGCTGACCCCGCTGAGCCTCGCCGCCGCCCAGGTGACGGTGCAGCTCCCCGATCCTCCCCAGCTGCCCGCGGGCATCGCGACCGTAGCGGCGGCATTCGACGCGCAGATGGATCAGGCCCCCGGCGCCGGGCCGGTGACGGTCACCAGCAACGCCGTTCCCGTGGCGCTGGCACCGAAGCTCGTCAGCGACGCCCCGCTGACGGTCACGCTGGCCCAGCACGGCCCGACGACAGTGACCGTGAACTGCTCCCCCGCGGTTCAGCCACAGCAGACCATCGCGCTGATCGTGGGCTCGCAGCCGGTGGCCTCGGAGCCGGTACAGGCAGCCAGCAGCCAGCTGAGCTTCAGCCTCCAGGGTTTCACCGCGGGCAGCTACCTGCTCCGGCTGCGGATCGACTCGGTGGACAGCATCCCGGTCCTCAGCCCGCCGCCCGCGCCGGGGAACGCGAACCAGCCGGTGCCGCTGCAGTTCGACCCCAACCAGCGGCTGGTCCTGTCATGACCGTGCAGCCGGTCAGCGTCACCGACGACATCGGCGACTGGGAGGCGATGAATGGCGCCTACCTCGCGGCCGGACTGGCCTGGACGCGCGAGCGGCTCGGCGCCGGCGGCGACGATCCCGGCGGCGGCGATCCCGGCGGCGCGCCGTGGTGGGAAGCCGGGGCGCAAGCGGAGCCGGCGGCGGCGCTCGAGCTGCTAGGCGACCGACTCGGCCTGTCCCGGTTCGAGCGGCTGGTCCTGATGCTCGCCGCGGCGACCGAGCTGGACCCCGGCATCGCCGCCCGCTGCGCGGAGGCCAACGGCAATCCGATGGCGGCGTACCCGACGCTGGGGCTCGCGCTCGCGATGCTCCCCAGGGCCACCTGGGACGTGGTGTCCCCGCAGCGACCGCTCAGGTACTGGCGGCTGATCGAACTCGACGAGCCCCGTGCCGAGGCGCTCACCGCCACCCGGATACGGATCGACGAGCGCATCGCCAGCTTCCTGAAGGGGCTGAACGTGATGGACGAGCGGCTCGCCCCGCTGGTCCGGCCGGTGACCGCGGGCCTTCCGCTGAGCCTGCCGACGACCCACGAACGGGCCGTGGCCGAGATCGTCGTGGGGCTGACCGAGGAAGGAACCGGCGAGCACCCGCCGGTGGTCGAGCTGGTCGGGACGGATCCCGCCATGCGGCGCGGGCTGGCGGCCAGCGCGGCGCAGCGCCTCGGCCGCGAGCTCTACGAGGTCACGCCCGAGCGGGTGCCGTCGAGCTCCCGTGAGCTGACCGACCTGATCCGCCTGTGGGAGCGCGAGACGCTGCTGCTGCCGGTGCTCCTGTACGCCGACACCGCGGAAACCTCGCGCGAAGACGCCGCCGGGATCTACGCGCTGTTCGAGCAGGTGCGCGGTCACGTGCTGGTGGGCTGCCGCGAGCCGCGGCCGCTGCGATCCCGCCGCCTGCGCGTGGTCGACACCCCGCGGCCCACCGGTGAGGAGCAGGAGGCGCTGTGGCGCGAGCTGCTGGCCGGCGACACAGCGGCCGCGGCGCGGCTCGCCGCGCAGTTTGACCTCAGCCAGCCGGTTATCGCGGACGTGGTGCGCCAGGTAACCCATTCCGGCGCGGGTACCGCAGGCCTGTGGGCGGCGTGCCGCGCCCAGACCCGCCCGCGTCTGGACACGCTCGCGCGCCGCGTCGAGCCCGTGGCGGACTGGGACGACCTCGTGCTGCCCGACGCCGAGCTCACGCTGCTCCGCCACGTCGTCGACCAGGTCCGCGGCCGCGGCACGGTACTGCGCTCGTGGGGCCTGGCCGAACGGGTCACCCGCGGCAGCGCGGTGACGGCGCTGTTCGCCGGCGGGTCAGGCACCGGCAAGACCCTCGCCGCGGAGGTGATCGCCCATGAGCTGGAGCTCGACATGTACCGGATCGACCTCGCGGGCGTGGTCAGCAAGTACATCGGCGAGACCGAGCAGAACCTGCGGCGCGTGTTCGACGCGGCCGAGGAGGGCGGGGCGCTGCTGGTGTTCGACGAGGCCGACGCGCTGTTCGGCAAGCGCAGCGAGGTCAAGGACAGCCATGACCGATACGCCAACATCGAGGTCAGCTACCTGCTGGCGCGGATGGAGGACTATCGCGGGGTGGCGATCCTGGCCACCAACCTGCGGCACGCCCTGGACGATGCGTTCGTCCGGCGCCTGCGCTTCATCGTCACCTTCCCGTTCCCGGGGCCCGCTGAGCGAGCCCGGCTGTGGGCGCGCGCCTTCCCGGCCCAGGCGCCGGTCGCCGAGCTGGATATCGAGCGCCTGGCCAGGCTGGCCGCGAGCGGCGGGATGATCCGCAACATCGCGCTGAACGCCGCGTTCTGCGCGGCGGGGCAGGGGACGGAGGTCACCATGGAGCTGGTACTCGAGATGGCCCGGATCGAGTTCCGCAAGCTCGAGCGCCACGTCGACGACGCCGACTTCAAGGTCGAGGCGGCGACGGCATGAGGACCAACGTCAGGATCGAGCGGGTCGTCCTTGACGGCCTCGAGCTCTCGCGCCGGGAGCGCGACGACCTTGGCCCGGCTATCGCCCGCGAGCTGCGCCTGCTGGCCGGCGAGCTGCGCTGGCTGGCCGGCGAGCCAGCCGATGGGCCGACCGGCCGCCGCGCCGACCCCCAGCGCCGAGAACCGGGCTCGGCCGTGGACGGGATCGCGCGCCAGGTCGCCGCCGCGGTACACCGGGCCCTTGCGCCCACCGCCGCGGCGCGGCCGACGGCGGGCCCCGCCGTACGAAGGGGGCGCGGATGACCGTCACCGGCTTCCCCGGAACGCCCAAGACGCTGCGCGGCGGGCTGCTCCGGATCGACCCGAACACGCGCAGCCTGCTCGACGTGGTCGTCTTCCAGTACAACCCGGACACGCTCACCCGGACACTCCAGCCGCGCGCGATGGGCGGTGAGCCGGGCGACCGGCTCGAGGTGCTCCGCCTCACCGCACCGCCGCGCGAGACGATCAAGTTCGACGCCGAGATCGACGCGACCGATCAGCTCGAGTGCCCGAACGACAGCGCCAACCAGCCGGTCGTCACGCAGGGACTGCTGCCCGCGCTGGCAGTCCTCGAGCGGCTGGTCACGCCCACCGCCGCGGAGCTGATGGCCACCGACGCGCTGTTCGACAGCGGGATGCTCGAGGTGGCGCCGATGGAGGCGCCGCTGGTAGTCCTCGTCTGGGGGGTCAAGCGGGTCGTGCCCGTGCTGGTGACCAGCCTGACGTTCACCGAGGAGGCGTTCGACCCCAGGCTGCAGCCGATCAGGGTAAAGGCGAGCATCGAGTGCAAGGTCCTGACCAGCAGCGACCTCCCGCCCCAGCATATCGGCGGGACGCTGTACATCGCCTACCGGCAGGCGGTCGAGCAGCTGGCCACCATGGTCACCGGCTCTGACGTGCGACCGCTCGGACTGGAGCACCTGCCGTGAGCGCCAGCCGATACGCCAACGTCGGCCAGGCCGTCTGGACGGCACCCAACGGCAGCCAGGTGCCGTACCTGCTGCGGCGGCTGCTGCCGGCGCCGGGAACCCTGGCGACGGCCGGCCTGCACCAGGTCCGGCCCGGGGAGCGGATCGACACCATCGCCAACTCAGCGCTGGGCGACCCGACGCTGTCGTGGCTGCTCGGGGACGCCAACCTGGCGACGCGGCCGACTCAGCTGGCGCAGCCAGGGCGGGTGCTTGTGATACCACTGCCCGCAGGCGTGCCGGGAGCGGCAAGTGCCTAGCCAGCTGACCCTCAGCCTGCTGATGGGGATGGGCCTTGATCCCGCGCCCCGCGCGGTGATGGAGGCGCTGACCGAGGTCAGCGTCCGGATCGGAGCCGGCGGACCCACGCCGAGCGGTTTCGATCTCAAGTTCGCCACCAGCACGCTATCGCCCATCACGACCCAGCTGCTGCCGTCGGGGTACTTCGATCCGCCCACCCGCGTGGTGATCGCGGCGACGCTGCTGGGATCCACGACCGTGCTAATGGACGGCGTGATCACCCAGCAGGACGTCGCGCCGTCCGACGAGTCGGGCAAGTCGGTGCTGTCGGTCAAGGGTGAGGACCTGACCCGGATGATGGACGTGATCGACTTCGGCGCGCTGATCGCCTACCCGGCGATGCCGGCCGAAGCGCGCGTCGCGCTCATGGTGGCCAAGTACGCGCCGCTCTACGGGATCACCCCGCTGGTCATCCCCAGCGTCCTGGTCGACGTCCCGCTGCCCACCGACACGATCCCCCAGCAGAGCGGGACCGACCTGGCATACATCAACACGCTGGCCCAGCGGGTCGGCTACACGTTCTACCTGCAGGCAGGGCCCGTGCCGGGGGCCAGCGTGGCCTACTGGGGCCCGAAGCTGCAGGTGGGGATCCCGTTCTTGCCCACCCCGCCGCCCCTGGCGATCGACTGGGACGGCCACAGCAACGTCGAGTCACTCCAGTTCTCGTTCGACGGCTTCAAGAAGACGCAGTTCGTGGTCCTGATTAAGGTCGACGACGTTCCCGTCCCACTCCTGGTCCCGATACCCGACGTGACGCCGCTGAGCCCGCCGCTGGGCCAGAAGGACCCGATCCCGCTGAAGGTCACGCCGCTGGTCGGGCTCTCGGGTTACACCCCGATCCAGGCGGCGGTGATCGCGCTGGCCAAGGCGGCAGATTCCGCCAACGTGATCAGCGGCCAGGGCACCCTCGACGTGCTGCGCTACGGATCGATCCTGCCCGCGCGGACGGTCGTGCAGGTGCGGGGTGCCGGGATCACCTATGACGGCGAGTACTTCGTCTCCAGCGTCACGCACACGATCAAGCCAGGCTCCTACAAGCAGAGCTTCACCCTGCAGCGGAACCGGCTGATCGCCGGCGGCGGGCTGGATCCGGTGGCCGCTGGCCTGGGCCAGCAACTACCGGCGTTCGCGGGCGCGGCGGTACAGGCAGCAAGCGCACTGGCCGGAGCGCCGGTCCCCGCGCCTCCGGCACCGGTGCCGCCGCTGCCGAGTCCGGGTCCCGCGCTCCCGGTGCCCGCCCCGGCCGGCCCCGTGGTTCCCGTCACGTCCGGCAGCAGCATCACGTCCTCGCTGCCGGCCTCGCCAGCGAGCTGACCGAACCTGAATGGAGGAACCGTGACCGACACCAGCGACGACAATCGGCAGACGTTGGGATCGCTCGGCTACCGCGAGCAGTTCACGTGGGGCTCAGAAGAGGATCCCGATCCGCCGGTGGCCAAGCGTCTTTGGGGCAAGTACCGCGGGACCGTCGTCGACAACCAGGATGTCCCACCGAAGGGGCGCCTGCTGGTGAGCGTCCCCGGAATAGTGATCACGAACTGGGCGATGCCGTGCGTGCCGTTCGCCAGCATCTTCGCGGGGACGTTCATCCGGCCCGAGATCGGCTCCAACGTCTGGGTCGAGTTCGAGCGCGGCGATAACGACAAACCGATCTGGACCGGCGGCTGGTGGGGCGACGCCCAGATCCCGTTTATCGCCGAAGAGTACAACGCCGTGCCCGTGACCCCGGTCGTAACGATCGAGACGGGTCTAGAAGGGATCTCGATCAGCGCGATACCGATCGCCGTCGGTCTCAACCAGCCAGGCAACGTCAACCTCAAAGCGGGGGGCGGGACAACATCGATCGCCCTCGGACCGGACGGCGTCAGCATCACGGCGCCGCAGGTGACGATCACCGCCACCACCTTCAGCGTCATCACTCCGAGCGGGGCGTTCACGGTCACATGAGCATGATGGAGATCGCGTTCCCCTACGGCCTGGACGACCGCGGCCGCACGGCCACGGCGACCTACAACGATCACGTCGAGCAGATGCTCGAGCTGCTGCTCTTGACCCAGCCCGGAGAGCGCGTCAACCAGCCGACGTTCGGCTGCGGGCTGCTGGATCAGGTGTTCGCGCCGAACTCGCCGGAGATCGCCGCCGCGCTGAACGTCACGATCGCGGCCGCGATCAGCCTCTGGCTCCGTGACGTGCTCTCGGTCACTTCGCTCGATGTGACCGCGCAGGGCAGCCAGCTGATCGTCAACATCGGCTACACCGTGCTCGCCACCGGCTCGGCCACCAACCTGACGCTGTCCACCCCGGGGGTCATGTGAGCGACGAGACGCGGTGGGGCGACCTGGTCGTCGCGGGCGATGCCCGGCGGCGCAAGCTCCGCGAGCGTCGCGGCAACGGCCTCGACGGGGTCGAGGTACGCGAAGGCGGCCGGCGGCTCCTGGTGTACTTCTTCGAGCACGCGCCGCGAGGGCTGCACACCGGCAACATCAGGATCGATCCGCCGCGCGGCGGCCGCGCCGTCCGGGCGGTCGAGCTGCACCGAGCGGAGGAGATCGACCCTGAGATCGAGGATCGCCTGGTCGTAGAGCTTGACCACCCCGGCTCAGCCGGCACATACCTGCTACGGATCGTCGAGCGCAGGCCGGACGGCACGCCCGGCTGGCGGCCGTACCGCGGCATCGATCCGCGCTACGCCCAGGTGCGCTTCGCGTTCGACGTCAACGCGCCGCGGCCGCCGATCCTGTCGGCGCAGGCGGGCGCGCCCGCCGCCGATGACCGGGTGACCTACATCTACCGGGACTACGCCGGGCTGCGGCAGCTGATGCTCGACCGGCTCGCTGTGACGATGCCGGGCTGGACCGAGCAGCACGAGCCGGACATCTGGATCACGCTGGTCGAGCTGCTGGCCTACATCGGCGACGATCTGAGCTACTACCAGGACGCCGTCGCGACCGAGGCTTACCTGCAGACCGCGCGGAACAGGGTGTCGGTCCGCCGACACGCCCGCCTGGTCGGCTATCGCCTGCACGAAGGCTGCAACGCGCGTGGCTGGGTGTGCCTGCACGTGACCTCGCCGGTCTCCCTGCCACTCGGTGACGTCCGCTTTGCGGTGGCGGGCGGCTGGGCGGGCCCGGGCGCGGCGGTACTCGACGCGAGCACGTTCCCCGCCGACACGCTGGCCTCCTTCCAGCAGTACACGCCGGTGGCGGCCCAACCCGGCTCGCGCGGCCTCGAGCCGGTCGCGGAACTGCTACCGGCCCACAATGCGATCAAGCTGTGGAGCTGGGGGGAACAAGACAGCTACCTCGCCGCGGGCGCGGCCAGCGCCGTGCTGAAGGACGGCGATCCGCCGGCCAGCAAGGACGACACGCCGCAGCGGGCGCTCCAGCTGCGTGCCGGGGACGTGCTCATCCTCGAGCAGACCAAAGACCCGCTGACGCTCGGGAACGGGCCTGGCGACCCGGCCCTGCGTCAGGCCGTACGCCTCACCGGTGTGCGCCGCCTGATGGACTCCCTGTACGAGCAGCCGCTGCTCGAGGTGCGGTGGGCGCCAGAGGACGCGCTCGGCTTCAACCTGGCCGTGACGGCGGGTGGCAATCCGTGCAGCCAGGCGTCGGGGAATGTGGTGCTGGTAGCCAACGGAGTCGCTGAGACCGACACGATCAAGGCTTCCGCGCCTGCGCTCACGCGCGCCGGGCTCGGGTACGCGACGCCGTTCCCCGACCCGCAGGTCGTCGCCCGCCACCAGGCCCGCGCGCTGCGCTCGCTCTACCATGAGTGGCGCGAGCAGGTCTCGGAGTGGCGTTCGCAGGCCAGCGGCGGCACCCCGCTGTCCGACGCCCAGCTCGGGGCCCTTCGCCTCCAGGTTGGCGTCCGGGAGCTGGAACACCTGGGGCTGGCGGGCGGGCGCCGCAGGCTCGGCGAAACCGCGCCGGCCGAGCTGGAGGCCGGAGCCCTGGCGGAGCTGCTGGCCCGCGCCGATCGCTTGCTGGCCAGCCGACGCCGACGGCTGGAATTCCTGGCCCGGCTCGCAGAGGCCGGCCGCCCGCTCGAGGACGTGCTGATCGAGGAGCTCGCGGAAGACTGGGGCCAGGAGCTGACCGCGACACTGGCGGCCGGGCATCCCGGCTCGTGGGGACCGGCCGCCACCGCGACCACCCAAGATCCGCGGGCCGCGCTGCCCATGCTTCAGCTCACCGACGACGCGGGCGAGACCTGGGTTCCCGCACTGGACCTGATCGGCGCCGCGCCCGCCGACCGCGTCTTCGTCGCCGAGGTGAACGATCAGGGGATCGCCGGGCTGCGGATCAACGATCCGCCCGCGGCGGGAACGCTGTCCGCGTCCTACTGGGTCGGCAACGGCGCGTCAGGCAACGCCGAGGTCGAAGCGATTAACGCGCTGGTGTGGACGCCCGGGCCGAGCGTCGGCACCGCTTCGGGAGGAGGCGCCGTACCCTCCCCGCCCAGCGGCATCTCCCTGATCCGCAATCCGCTGGCCGTCACCGGCGGGATCGATGCCGAGACCATCTCCGCGGCCAAGCTCGCGATCCCGGGCGCGTTTACGGCCGGCCAGCAGCGAGCGCTCACCGCGGAGGACTACGCGGCGCTGGCCACGGCCGTTCCCGGGGTTCGCCGCGCCGCCGCGGAGCTGCGCTTCACCGGTTCGCAGACCGTCATGGACGTGGCGATCCAGCCCGAACTCGGCGAGGATCCCGCCGCCGAGCTGCTCGCGCAGGTGCGGCGGTCGCTGGCGGCGGTGCGGAAGATCGGCCAGCTGGTACGCGTGCTGGCGCCGCGGTACCGGCCGCTCGTGGTGGCGCTCGACGTCACGCTCAGCCCGGCCACGATCCGCCGCGAGGTCGCGCACCACCTCGCGCGGCTGCTCTCGAACGGCTGGCGGCCTGACGGCACGCCGGCGCTGTTCAACCCGGCGAACCTCGCCTTCGCCACGCCGGTGTACTCCAGCCCGATCATCGCCGCTGTCCACGCCGTCCCCGGCGTGGCCTCGGTGACGCTCACCCGGTTCGGCTTCCTCGACCAAGCCGCCGGGACCGGCGCGGCGGCGGCCGGTCTGGAGCTGCGCTTCGCGACGCTCGAGATACCGCGCCTGGACAACGACCCCACCCAACCCGAGCACGGCTACGCGCTCGTGTCACTGGAGGGCGGACGGTGAGCGGCACGCTTGTTCCCCCGCACAGCTCGTCCCGGCGGGCCGCGCTGCTCGAGCAGCTGATCGTCGCGCTGACCTCCCCCGAGGGAGACACCCCGACGCTGCCCATCCAGACCCGCGCCCCGGACGACCCTACGATCGCCCTGCTCGACGCCTGGGCCACCGTCGGCGACGTGCTCGGTTTCTACCTCGACCGGATCGCCGACGAGGGGTACCTTTCCACCGCCACCCAGCCTGGTTCGATCCTGGCGCTGGCCAGCCTCGTCGGCTACCAGCCCGCGCCCAGCCTGGCGGCGCAGGTCTACCTGGCCTACACCCTGGCTCCGGACCCGGCCGACGGCGCGGTGCAGTTCACCCGGGGGCTGCTGTTCCAGTCGGTACCCGGTCCGGGCCAGCAGCCGCAGACCTTCGAGTCGGCCGGGGCGCTGGTCGCGCGGCCGAGCTGGAACCTGCTGACTCCGAAGTCCACGCAGCCGCTGCAGGCGAGCACCATGTTGCTCGTCGTGGGCAGCACCGCCGCGAGCCTGTCGCCCAACGACATGATCCTGCTGGAACTGGCCGACACCTCGGGCACCGGCGCGAGCACCCCGCACCCCGTCCTCGTCGCCTCCGCGACCGTCGACTACTCCGCGAAGGTGACCAACGTAACGCTGCAGGCCCCGGCGGTGGGCTCGCCGCCTCCCGCTCCGACGGCGGGGCCGCAGCCGCAGAGCGCGACCGCCGCGATCGACGTGCTGCTTACCGGCGACCTTGGCAAGCCGGTGACGCCCGTGCCTAAGTCGGCCAACCAGCTGCCGCAGACGGCCACATCGGTATTTAGCGCGGGCTCGGACGCCGTGCCGCGTCTCATCTCGGCGCTGCAGCCTGCCATCGCCCCGACGCTGTACGCGGCGCTGGACAAGACGGCGGTCGGCTCACCGTCGGTGACGGGCGCCTCGGCCATGCGGGTCACTGCGGCTCCGTTCGGCGCCGCGGCCCCGCCCCAGCCGGTATTCGACGCCAGCGGCCATCCGGCCGGCACCAGGGACTGGCCCATCGGGGACACGTTCACCCTGCAGCTGAGCGCCACCGCGACAGACTTCCTGCGACTGCTGGAAATGGCCTACGACGCGGTGGGCGGGACCGCCCCCGGCTGGCTGGTCCGCCTGGTCCGCGGGGCCCACGATCCGGCCCCGGAACCAGTGATCGACGTGCAGTGGAGCACCGCGGCGTTCACCAGCCAGGCGACAATCAGCCTGCCCCTGCCGGCCACCGCTCCAGCGCCCCCTGGCTTCGGCGCGGTCGAGCTGCAGGTCGGGACTGGCACCGTGATCCTGTCCTACGCCGGGTATACCGCTGCCGCCGGGTCGTCGGCGCCATCCCCGCCGACGACCCCACCGCTGCAGGTGACCGTCGGCTTCACCCCCGCGGCGGACGCGGTCACGCTCGAGTTCGTCGACCCCGGCACCCGGACCAGCGGCACCTTGACCTGGGATCCCTACCTGGGCACGCCGCTGCGCGGCCAGGTCGGCGTCACGCAGCTGGCGATCGCGTGGGCCGCATCTCCGTCTCCCGTCGGCGAGGCCACGCTCACCTTCTCGATCGCGACACCGCTGCCGCTGCCGGAGGCGGAGCAGCAGGTACTGCGCCTGGACGGCAACTACCCCGGGATCACGTCCGGCAGCTACGTCGTGATCGACAGCGCCGGACCGGCCGGGGGCTTGTATCCGGTCGTCACCCAGGTCACCTCCGCGGACACGGTGGCGGCGAGCGGCTACGGGATCACGGCGAAGGTCACCCGGCTGGGACTGAAGGACAAGTGGATCGACGACAGCGCCACGATGCAGACCGCGCTGCGGCCGCTGACCGTGCACGCGCAGCCGGCCGCCCTCCCGCTGCAGCCCGCGCCCGTCACCGCCGACGTGGCCGGTTCCTCGATTGACCTCGACGGGCTCGTGGCGGGCGTGGAGCCGGGCCGCCTGATCGCGGTGACGGGCACGCGCACCGACCTGCCGGCGGGGGCGACCGTGCCGTCCGGCGAGATCGCGATGGTCGCCTCGGTCTCCACCGGCGCAGACGGCGGCGACACGCCGTACAGCACGCTGAACCTGGCGGGCCCCCTGGCCTACAGCTATCAGCGAGCGACGGCGCAGGTCTTCGGCAACGTCGTCGCCGCCCACCAGGGCGCGACGATCAACCAGGTGCTCGGCAGCGGCCAGCCAGCCCAGGCACCGCAGAGCTTCACGCTCTCCAGCGGGCCGGTGCTGGCCGACCCGGCCGGGTCAGGCTTCCAGTCCACCCTGACGGTGACCGTCGACGGCGTCGGCTACACGCAGGTCGACCGCGTGGACGGCGGCACGCCCGCGCAGTCGTTCCTGGTCGGCACCAACGCGTCAGGCCAGACCACGATCACGTTCCCGGCGCCGCTTCCGGCGGGAACCGGGAACATCAGCGCCTCGTACCGGGCCGGGGACGGCAGCCAGGGGAACCTGCAGGCGGCCCAGATCACGCAGCTGCTCAGCCGTCCGGCCAGCCTCAGCTCCGTCACCAACCCGCTGCCGGCGACAGGCGGCAGCGGCGGCGACGACCAGGAATCGGTCCGCGCCGCGGCTCCGGTCGGCCTGAGCGGGCTCGGGCGGGTGGTCACCGTGACCGACTACGTCAGCCTGGCGAGGTCGGTCGCCGGAGTGGGCAAGGCGAGCGCCGCCCTGACCCCCGGCGCGGGCGCCGTGGTCACCATCGCCGGGACAGATCCGGTACAGCTGAACCCCGGCGACAGCCTGTGCGCGGGCGTCGCCGCGGCCATCGCCGCGGTGGCCGACCCCGCGCTGCCGGTGCAGATCCTGCCGGCCAGCCTGTACGTGATCGCGCTGACGGCGGACGTGGTCCGCGATCCGCTGGTGAGCTGGGATGCGACCGTCGCCGCGGTGCAGGCGGCGCTACTCGCGGGCTTCGGTTACCCGCAGCGGGACCTCGGCCAGGACGTCGCGGTCAGCGACCTGCTCGCCGCGGCGCACACCGCGGCCGGAGTGCGGTCCTTCAAGGTCACCGGGCTGGCCCTGGTACCGACGGCAGCGTCGGCCGCCGCGCTCTCCACCACGCTGCCGACCCTGCTCACCGGCCCGGCGCCGGCGGTGGCAACGCTCGCGGCGGTCCCGTCGCAGTGGGGTCTGCCGGTCGCGACCCCGGCGCCGGCCGCCGTTGCCTACGTGTCGGATACGGCCCCCGGCACCCTGATCCTGAGCGAGGCGTCACCGTGAGCACCGACGGCCAGCAGAACGGCGACGACACGCTCTACAACCTCCTGCCCGCGATCTACCGGATGCGCGACGCCCTCCAGCCGAACTACCCGCTGCGTACCTTGCTGCGCGCGATCGCGGGCCAGGTCGACGAGTTCGCCGCCGACATCGGCCACCTGTACGACAACTGGTTCATCGAGACCTGCGACGACGACCTGGTGCCGTACTTCGCCGAGCTGGTCGGCCTCTCGCTCGGGCCGTCGCTGCCGACGAGCGCCGATGCCACGCGCTCCGGCACCGACGCCATCTGGCGCCGCGCCCAGGTCGCCGACGCGATCGCGGACCGCAGCCGCAAGGGCTCCTTCTCGGTGCTCGAGCAGCTGGCGACCCAGGCCACGGGCTGGCCGGCCCGGGTGATCGAGCTCCGCCGGGTGGCCCTGGGCACCCAGTCGGTCCAGATGCCCGACGTCGGACGGCGGCGCCTGATCGATCTGGCTGACATGGAGGCGCTCGAACGGCTCCCGACGCCGTTGTCGGACGCCGCGCCGCTGACCGACGTGCGCCGCTTGTCCTCGCACCGGACCCTAGGAACTATCGATCCGTCCGCGGTGGTGGTGTGGCTGTGGCGCTTGGTCGCCGATCAGGTGAGCCGGGCCCCGGCGGCGAGCGCCGGAGAGGACAACCGCTATACGTTCGACCAGTTCGGCCGCGACCTTCCGCTCGCCGTGATCCCGGCCGGCGATCCGGCGTTTCCGCCGTCAACGGAACTCGACGTCGCGATGACGATTACCCGCCGCGCCCTCCAGCTGCGGCTCGAGGACTACTACGGTCCCGGGCGCAGCATCTGCTTGTACCGCAGCGGCGAGCCCGTTTCCCGTTCTGAGATCCTGGTAGCCGACCTCAGCCGGTGGCATGAGCGCACGCCGGAAGGACGGGTCAGCATCGATCCGCTGCTCGGCCGGATCGCCTTCCCGGCGCGGCATCCTCCCGAGGAGGAGATCTCGGTGACGTGTGCGCGTCTGGGGATCGGAACGATCGGCGGCGGCAGCTACCAGCGGCCGCTCCCGGCCGCGACCGCGCCCGTGTACCCCGTCGGCCCGGGCGGGCACGCGAGCATCCGCCGCGCCCTTGGGGCCTGGCGGGCGGCCAACGAGCAGGGCCGCGCACCGTCCGCGGTGATCGAGATCACCAACGACGGCGTCTACCGCGAGCATCTGGACATCAGGCTCGCCGCCGGGGAGCAACTCGAGATCCGGGCCGCGCAGGGCCGCCGGCCCGCGATCATCCCGGTCGAGACCCGCGGCGGCCGTCCGGACCGGCTCCGCGTACGCGGAGCCGGTGACGCCGACACGGATCATCCGCCGAGCTTCTGTCTTGACGGCGTCTGGGTCGCGCGCCACTCGCTCGACCTGTACGGCAGCTTCGCCCGCGTCGTGCTGCGCCACTGCACGCTCCTCCCGGCGTCCGGCCTGGCCGGTACCGAATCACCCGAAGAACGCCGCCTGCCGAGCCTGGTGGTGCACGGCGTGCCATGCCCGGTCACGATCTCCTCCTCAGTCATCGGGAAGATCCGCGTCGAAAGCCCCGAGACCGGTTTCGAGCCGCTGCCGCTGGCGGTCTGCGACTCCGTGCTCGACGCGTCGGACCCGCGCGAGCCCGCCGTGCTCGGCGCCGACGGCCGACCCGCCTGGGTGCGCCTGTCGCTGTCCCGCGTCACAGTCCTGGGCGGGGCCGAGGTCCACAGCGCCGGGCTGGTCGAGGACTCCATCCTCACCGGGGCGCTCGATTGCGAGCGCCGTCAGACGGGAAACGTCCGCTTCTGCTATCTGGGTCCCGGCTCGCGCACGCCGAAGCGCACGAACTGCCAGCCGGAGGTCGCGCTCGCGCGCGCGGAGGCGGAGATTGCGCGCGGCACGCCCGCGGCAGGCGAGCGCCGCCGGATGGAAGCGCTGATCGCCGCGCGGCTGGTTCCACGCTT
>Ga0187814_10000047_pt1 | contig 26255 bp, 19 predicted proteins | sample NC_S_4_FD_132450 | JGI IMG/M metagenome (GOLD analysis project Ga0187814, IMG submission 132450) | Wetland sediment microbial communities from Neuse River Estuary, North Carolina, USA - ASW-S_4 | ecosystem: Environmental > Aquatic > Freshwater > Wetlands > Sediment | place: USA: North Carolina... | reverse complement strand
GGTCCCGGCGATCAAGCGGCTGACGGCCGAGGGGCTGACCGTCCGGCTCGCCGTCTCGCTGCATGCGCCAGACGACGAGGCCCGCGACGAACTTGTCCCGGTGAACCGTCGCTGGAAGGTCGCCGAGGTGCTCGACGCGGCGTGGGACTACGCGGACGCCACCGGGCGCCGGGTCTCGATCGAGTACGCGCTGATCAGGGACATCAACGACCAGCCATGGCGCGCCGACCTGCTCGGCTCGCTGCTGGCCGGGCACCTCGCGCACGTGAACCTGATCCCGCTGAACCCCACGCCCGGCTCGAAGTGGACCGCGTCCCGGCCCGGCGTGCAAGAGGAGTTCGTCCGCCGGGTCGCCGCGCACGGCGTCGCGGTGACCGTCAGGGACACCCGCGGCCGCGAGATCGACGGCGCCTGCGGCCAGCTGGCCGCCACCGTCACGGGCCGCTCGGTCGGCCCGGCCCGCCGCGCCGCACGCTAAGCGCGCTAAGCGAAAAAAAATCGCGCTTACCCCATCGGCACAGCAGCGGCCCTGCTGTCGGGCGAGACCGGTACCCTGCTGTCCACGGGGCGGTACCTTGCGGTCGCCTCCTGGCTGGAGCGCCTGCCCGCCGCGCAACTCGTTGCCATCCCGCCCTGTCGGCAGTGGCCAGCGATCTTGTGCCGGCGGAGACGGCGGACGTGGCTGACCCTGTTGGCCCGGCAGCTTCGCCGTGGCGGCGCTGGCGGAGACTAGCGTGGCCTGGCCGCAGGGCTGCGGGCGTCCCGGTAAGCCCTCCCATAACACCGGAACCTTCCACCCCGCTGGTCCCAGTTGAGTCACCCACCCCAGCTGCGGAGACATCGCTCTCCGCCAGCGCGGCCCTGGTCGCCTGCGGCGCTCCCGCTGGCCCGCCCCTCCGTGTTGAGGCGCGGCTGCTCGGACAGTTCGAACTGCGGGTGGCTGGCCAGCTGGTGTCGCAGTGGGGCGGGAGCCGCGGGCGGATGCTGCTTGCGTTCCTGCTCCTGCACCGCGGCCGCGCACTGTCCCGGGACGAGCTCGGCGTCGCATTCTAGCCGGACGCGGAGCCAGACGACCAGCGGGCGGGAATCCGATGACACGTCGCCTGCGGTCCCCGTAACGCTGGCCGAGGGTTCACCGCGATGGCACTCCAGTGGCCTGGTGTGCTGACGGAACGCTGGGTTAGGCTCCCATTACGGAGGGTTCTGCTGGGACGCATGAGACCATGGAGGAAGCTGCATGGGCACGGTGACGACGACCGATGGCATCGAGATCTTCTACAAGGACTGGGGCTCGGGACAGCCGCTTGTCTTCAGCCACGGCTGGCCCCTGTCGGCCGATGACTGGGACACCCAGATGCTGTTCTTCCTTCAGCACGGCTACCGCGTCATCGCGCACGACCGGCGCGGGCACGGGCGCTCCACGCAGACCGGCGACGGTCATGACATGGACCACTACGCCGACGACCTGGCGGCGGTGACCGCCCATCTCGATGTCCGCGACGCCGTCCACATCGGGCACTCAACCGGCGGCGGCGAGGTCGTGCGCTACATCGCCAGGCACGGTGAGAGCCGCGTTTCGAGGGCGGTCCTGATCAGCTCGGTGCCGCCGCTCATGGTGCAGACCGACGCCAACCCTGGCGGCCTGCCCAAGAGCGTCTTCGACGACCTCCAGGCCCAGCTGGCCGCCAACCGGTCCGTGTTCTACCGGAACCTGCCGTCGGGTCCCTTCTACGGCTTCAACCGGCCCGGGGCGGAACCCTCGGAAGCGATCATCGAGAACTGGTGGCGCCAGGGGATGATGGGCGGCGCCAAGGCACACTACGACGGCATCGTCGCCTTCTCGCAGACCGACTTCACCGAGGACCTCAAGAAGATCACGGTGCCGGTACTGGTCATGCACGGAGACGACGACCAGATCGTGCCCTACGCCGACGCCGGGCCGCTGTCCGCGAAGCTGGTGCAGAACGGCACGCTGAAGACGTACAAGGGGTTCCCGCACGGCATGATCACGACCCAGGCCGACACGATCAACGCCGACCTGCTCGCCTGGCTCCAGTCCTAGCCGGATCCCCGAGCGCGTCTTTGTACCCTGCGCGGCACTTTGTACCCCAGGTGACCAGAATCGGGGCCGAAATGGTGCCGGAAATTGTCACGGCGGGTACAAAGTCCGCGGAAGGGACTGGTGTGACTGCCAGGCCACGGAACTCGCGACGCGCCGGGCGAGATATTGCCAGGACGAGGGAACGAGCGCGGTCGGTCCGCAATAGCCTGAAGCCGTGACTTCAATCGCGATTCAGCAGCCGCAGTGGCCCGACCGCGGCCGTCTGGAGACGGCGGTGCGCAGCCTGGAAGGCCTGCCGCCGCTCGTGCTCCCCGCGGAGTGCGATCAGCTGAAGGAGCGGCTTGCCTCGGTGGCACGCGGCGAGGCTTTCCTGCTCCAGGGGGGCGACTGCGCGGAGACGTTCGCCGGCACGACGGCCGACAGCATCCGGGGCAAGTTCCAGACGCTGCTGCAGATGGCGGTCGTGCTCACCTACGCGGCCAGCGTGCCGGTGGTGAAGGTCGGCCGGATGGCGGGCCAGTTCGGCAAGCCGCGCTCATCCGCCACCGAGGTCAGGGACGGCGTGGAACTTCCCGTCTACCGGGGCGACGCCGTGAACGGCATCGAATTCACCGCCGCGGCCAGGACGCCGGACCCTGGCCGGCTGCTCGAGGCGTATCAGTGCTCGTCGGCCACGCTGAACCTGTGCCGGTCGCTCGCCGGCGGCGGCTACGCCGATCTGCGCCAGGTGCACGCCTGGAACCAGGACTTCGTGGCCGGCAGTCCCGCCGGGCAGCGCTACGAGCAGCTAGCCGAGGAGATCGACAGGGCGATCGCGTTCATGCACGCCTGCGGGGCCGACCCCCGGGAGTTCCGCGCGGTGGAGTTCTACTCCAGCCACGAGGCGCTGCTGCTCGACTATGAGCGGGCCCTGACCCGGACCGACGCGCGGACCGGGCATGCCTACGACCTGTCGGCTCACCTGCTGTGGATCGGGGAGCGCACCCGTGATCCCCGCGGCGCGCACGTCGAGTTCGCGCGTCAGATCCGCAATCCGCTCGCCGTCAAGGTCGGCCCCGAGGCCACAGCGGAGGACGTGCTCGAGCTGATCGAGGCCCTCGACCCGGACCAGGAGCCTGGCCGGCTCACCGTGACCACCCGGATGGGCGCGGGCCGGATCCGCAAGGCGCTGCGCCCGCTGGTCGAGAAGGTGACGGCCAGCGGTGCCACCGTGGTCTGGGTATGCGACCCGATGCACGGCAACACGGTGGAAGCGGCCAGCGGCCAGAAGACCAGGTACTTCGACGACGTGCTTGACGAGGTCGCCGGCTTCTTCGAGGTGCACCGGGCGCTGGGCACTCATCCCGGCGGGATCCACATCGAGTTCACCGGCGATGACGTCACCGAGTGCATCGGCGGCGGCCACCACATCGCCGAGAGCGACCTGAGCCACCGCTACGAGACGACGTGCGATCCCCGGCTCAACCGCGGCCAGTCCCTAGACCTGGCCTTCCGCGTCGCCGGCCTGCACCGTGCCTCCACCGGGGGAACCCGCTGACCGGGGCCGGGGAGTGGCTCGTCTCCGTGTCCATGGTCTTCGGGCGGGGCGCCGCCGCCCGGGTAGCCGTCGAGGCGGCCGGCCTCACCGATGGTGATCGCGTGGTGGACGTGGGCTGCGGCCCCGGCACCGCCGTGCGGGAAGCCGCCCGTCACGGGGCCGCCGCGGCCGGCGTCGATCCCTCGGCCGCGAGCCTGTCCCTCGCCCGGTGGATCAGTGCCCGCCGCAAGGCCCGCGATGTGACGTGGCTCGCGGGACGCGCCGAGAACCTTCCGCTGCCGGACGCGAGCGCGACGGTCGTCTGGGCCCTGAGCTCGCTCCACCACTGGGCAGACCGCGGTGCCGGATTCGCCGAGGCGCGCCGCGTGCTCACGCCGGGCGGCCGCCTGCTCATCGCCGAAAGGCTCGTCAAGCAGGGCGGCCGGGGTCTCGCCAGGCACGGCCTCACCCGTGATCAGGCCGGCCAGAGGGCCGGGGAGATAGCAGCCGCGGGCTTCACCGGCATCCGCACCCAGACCAGGCGGGCCGGCCGCCGCGTCCTGATCATCATCCAGGCCACAACCGCCCCGCAGTCATGATCGCGAAGATTCGTGGTCGCTATCACGGCCAAAACTCTTCGTCGTGATCATGAAAGGGGCCGCCGTCGGGCGCGAGAGAATGCCCTGGTGATGTGGTCGAAGGCGATCGAAGAGGCGCGGCGCGCGCTCGTATGGCGGGCGGTGCACTGGGGGTGGCGGGAGTTCCAGCGGGCCGGCACGGTGACCGCGGACACGCCCGCGGGGCGGGCGTTCCGGGAGTTCGGGCGCGGCTCGGTCATGGCGTTTCCCGCCGGGTCGGTGTTCGGCGAGGGCTGGATCGCGGTCGGCGAAGGCACGCTGATCGCCGCGCTCGTCACGATGTCGGCGGGCCTCGTGCCGGGTCAGGACCTCGGCCCGGACCCCGTGCTGCGCATCGGCGACCGGTGCGTGATCGGCCGCGGCAGCCACATCGTGGCGCACGAGAGCCTCGAGATCGGCGATGATGTCTGGACGGGTCCGTACGTGTACATCACCGACCAGAACCACGGTTACGCCGACCCGGACGTCCCCATCGGCCGCCAGGCGCCGGTGAACCGGGCTGTCTCGATCGGCGCCGGGTCGTGGCTGGGCGCCGGGGCGATCGTGCTGCCGGGCGCGCGGATCGGGCGCAACGTGGTGATCGCGGCCGGCTCGGTGGTGCGCGGCGAGGTGCCCGACCGGTGCGTGGTCGCGGGGGTCCCGGCGAAGGTCGTCCGCGAGCACACCGGAGAGGGCTGGCGCCCTCCGGGCCAGGCCCCCTACCCGGTCGGCTAGCCTGCCGGCTGAGGCTAGCCGTCGGCGCCGAGCGCGTCCAGCGTGTCGCGGAGGCGGCCGATGCCGCGGTCGAGCTGCGCCAGGCCGTCGGCGAGCGCGCCGTCGGTCTTCACCACCGGCAGGCTGGCCAGCCCGGCGGCGGTGATCTCGACCGCCGACAGCCGCCTGGACAGCTCGGCGAGCGGGCCGCCGGCCGCACCAGCGTCTCCCGCCTGGCGCCGCAGCAGTTCCGCCTGCTCGCGCAGCTGCCGGTTCTTCATGTACAGGTCCACGAAGACCGCCACCTTCGCCCGCAGCACCCAGGGGTCGAACGGCTTGGCGATGTAGTCGACGGCGCCCGCGGCGTAGCCGCGGAACGCGTGGTCGGGCTCGGCGCCCGCCGCGGTGAGGAAGATGATCGGCACATCGTGGGTCCGGGCCCGGCGCTTGATGTGCGCCGCGGTCTCGAAGCCGTCCATGCCCGGCATCACCACGTCGAGCAGGATCACGGCGAACTCATCCGACAGCAGCGCCTTCAGCGCCGCCTCGCCGGAGCGGACGGGGACTAGCTGCTGGTTCAGCGACGAGAGGATGGCCTCGAGCGCGATCAGGTTCTCGGCGCGGTCGTCGACGAGGAGGATCTTTGCCTTTTGCGGCACCTCAGCCTCTCCCCTCGGTCCGGGGATGAGTTCGGCGTCGGCCGTCAGGCTGCGGCCGCCGTTCCAGCCAGCTGCGCATCAGGCCGATTAGATGAGATATGTCCACTGGCTTGGTGACATATTCAGACGCGCCAGACGTGATGGACTTCGCCCGGTCGCCTTTCATGGCCTTCGCGGTCACCGTGATGATCGGCAGGTCGGCGAACTCGGGGCGCCGCCTGATCGCCGCGGTGGTTGCGTAGCCGTCTAGTTCCGGCATCATGACGTCCATCAATACCAGGGCGATATCGCCCTCGCGGTCCAGGATCTCCATGCCTTGCCGGCCGTTTTCCGCGTACCGGATCTGCGCGCCGTACCGTTCGAACACGCTGGTCAGCGCGAACACGTTCCGCACGTCGTCGTCGACGATGAGGATCTTCGCCCCGTTCAGCGGGTCGTCCCCGGCAGACATCATGTCGAGGGCGAGGCCGTCCCCGGTGCCGGCTTGTGTTCTCCCGCGGCCGTTGGAGCCCGCCGCGCTGACCACCGGCCCGGCGGAAGCGTAGGCGCCCGCGGAGTCAGCCGCGCCCGTTCTGGATATCTCTTTCTTTTGATCTTCTCCCCAGGCGCCACGGCCAGGCAGGTAGAAGGTGAACGTGGAGCCGTGCCCGAGCCGGCTGGTGGCGTGAATCTCCCCGCTGAGCAGCCGGGCGATGTCCCGCGAGATGGACAGCCCGAGGCCGGTGCCGCCGTAGCCGCGCGAGGTGGTGCCGTCCGCCTGCTGGAAGGCGCCGAATATCAGGTCAAGCTTGTCCTCGGCGATGCCGATCCCCGTGTCGGCGACGGCGAACGCGATCACCGATTCCTCGTCCCGGAGCAGGCCGGTGAACCGGAGGGAGGGGTCGGCGGGCGAGACCCGCAGCGTCACCCCGCCGGTGGCGGTGAACTTCACCGCGTTGGACAGCAGGTTGCGCAGGATCTGCTGGAGCCGCTGCTCATCGGAGTAGATCAGCGCGGGGACGTCCGGGCTGACCTCGATCTCGAACGCGAGGCCCTTCTGCGCGACGGTCGGGCGGAACGTCGCGTCCACGTAGTCGAGCAGCGCGTCGAGCGCGATCGGCGCCGGGTGCACCTCCATCTTGCCGGCCTCGACCTTGGACAGGTCGAGGATGTCGTTGATCAGCTGCAACAGGTCCGAGCCGGCCTCGTGGATGGTCCTGGCGAACTCCACCTGCTTGCCTGTCAGGTTCCCGTCGAGGTTCTCCGACAGGAGCTTCGCCAGCACGAGCAGCGAGTTCAGCGGCGTGCGCAGCTCGTGTGACATGTTCGCGAGGAACTCCGACTTGTACTGCGAGGAGATCGCCAGCTGCTGCGCGCGCTCTTCGAGCGTGCGGCGGGCCTGGTCGATCTGGAAGTTCTGCACCTCGATCGCGCGGTTCTGCTTGGCGAGCAGGGCGGCCTTGTCCTCGAGTTCGGCGTTGGACCTGCGCAGCTCCGCCTGCTGGCGCTGCAGCTCGTCGGAACGCTCCTGCAGCTGGGTGGCGAGCCGCTGCGACTCGGTCAGCAGCACCTCGGTGCGGGAGTTGGCCATGATCGCGTTGATCGTGACGCCGATCGTCGGCACGAACCGGTCGAAGAACGACAGGTGCAGGTCGCTGAACCGGTGCAGCGAGGCGAGCTCGAGCACGCCAAGCACCTGGTCCTCGAAGACGATCGGCAGGACGGCCAGGTGCGTCGGCGCCGATTCACCGAGGCCCGAGCCGACCGTGACGTAACCGGGCGGGGCGTCCTCGACCAGGATCCGGACGCGGTCGAGCGCGGCCTGCCCGGCCAGCCCCTCGCCGAGCGAGAACTTGGTCATGCCGCTGCGGTGGAACCCGTAGGCGGCGATCCGCTCGAACCCGGCGCCCGGCGCGTCGGGGCCGCCGTCGGCGCCCGCCGCGGCCAGGTAGAAGGCGCCGTACTGGGCGGAGACAAGCGGGGTCAGCTCGCTCATGATCAGGCGCGCCACCTCGAGCGGGTCGCGGTGTCCCTGCATGAGCGACGACAGCCGCGCGAGGTTGGTGTTCAGCCAGTACTGCTCGCGGTTCGCCCTGGTCGTCTCCCGCAGGTTGGCGACCATCAGGTTGATGTTGTCCTTGAGCTCGGCGACCTCACCCCTGGCCTCGACGGTGATCGACTGGGTCAGGTCGCCCTCGGCGACGGCGCTGGCGACGCCGGCGATCGCGCGAACCTGGGTCGTCAGGTTGCTCGCCAGCCCGTTGACGGATTCGGTCAGCCGCTTCCATGTTCCCGACACGCCCTCGACCTCGGCCTGGCCGCCGAGGCGGCCCTCGGTGCCGACCTCGCGCGCCACGCGGGTGACCTCGTCGGCGAAGGCGGACAGCTGGTCGACCATCGTGTTGATCGTGGTCTTGAGCTCCAGGATCTCGCCGAGCGCGGCCACGTCGATCTTCTTCGACAGGTCGCCCTGGGCGACCGCGGTGGTGACCTGGGCGATGTTCCGGACCTGGCTGGTGAGGTTGCCTGCCATCGAGTTGACGTTGTCGGTGAGGTCCTTCCAGATCCCGGACACGCCCTTGACGTCGGCCTGACCGCCGAGGCGGCCCTCGGTGCCGACTTCGCGGGCCACGCGGGTGACCTCGTCGGCGAAGGCGGATAGCTGGTCGACCATCGTGTTCATGGTGGTCTTCAGCTCGCGGACTTCGCCCTGGGCGTCGACGGTGATCTTCTGGCTGAGGTCGCCCTGGGCGACCGCGGTGGCGACCTGGGCGATGTTCCGCACCTGGACCGTCAGGTTGCGGGCCATCCCGTTGACCGAGTCGGTCAGGTCCTCCCACACTCCCGAGACGCCCCGGACGTGCGCCTGGCCGCCGAGGCGGCCCTCGGTGCCGACCTCGCGGGCCACTCTTGTGACTTCATCGGCGAACGCGGACAGCTGGTCGACCATCGTGTTCACGGTCTGCTTCAGCTGGAGCATCTCGCCCTGGACGTCGACGGTGACCTTCCTGGTCAGGTCGCCGCGGGCGACCGCGGTGGTGACCATGGCGATGTCGCGGACTTGCTCGGCGCGCCGGGCGACCTCGTCGTTGAGGGCGGACAGTTCGGTGGCGACCGCATCCACGAGCGGCCAGATCTGGCCGAGGACCGAGTCCCTGCCGTCCTTGGCGTCTTGGCCGTCCTTGGTACGGCCGGGGGCTGGTGCGCCCGCGGGAGACTGCTGGGTGAAATCACCCTTGCTGAGGGCAAGCAGGGCGGCGCGCAGCGGTTCGAGGTCGCGGTCGGAATAGCGCGCCTCGCCGGACAGCGACGCCGAGGTCTTAATCATGTCGCCTCCGGTATTTCGTCGTCGGCGCGTCGTGAGAGTCGTCGTGAGGGGAGCATTGGCATTCCAAGTCTGTCACGATTAACTGGGGAAGCGGTCACCGATGGCGATGCGGCAGTCGCTTTCCGCGAGTTGAGCGTTGAGGGGATCGTGAGAACACGTGAGTGAATTCACGGACCGGATCCTGCTGGCTCCCGAGCCGGCGGCGGCGGCAGCGGCGAGGAGGTTCATCAGGCACAGTCTGCGCTCCTGGAAGGTATCCGCGCCCCACCATGCCGTCGACGACGCGGTGCTGCTGGCTAGCGAACTGGTCGCCAACGCGGTGCAGCACGCGGGGACGGGGGTTGAGGTCGGCTGCCGGCTGGTTGCGGGAGTCCTCGAGGTGACGGTCACCGACCAGCACCCGGCTCGCTCACTTCCCGATCCTGCGGGTTTCAAAGAAGATTTTTATTCCGAACGTGGCCGTGGTCTCACCCTACCGGCCGCCCTCGCCTCTTCATGGGGGGTGACCTACACGGGCGCTGCTAAAACGGTCTGGTTCCGGCTGCGCCTGTCGCCCTCGCGGTCGCACGATCTCGGGGTTGACCCGGCTCTCGAGCCGGGCCTTGAGCCGAGTTTCTGGCGGTCGCTCGAGGCGGGGCGCGAGCTCGCCAGGCTGGACTTCGATGAGCTGGTCCGGCACACCGTGGAGGCGGCGCGGGACGCGGTCGGCGCGGACGCGGCCTACGCCCTCGTCGCGGACGAGGAGGGCGAGCTGCGGGTGCGCGGCGCCGTCGGCGTGGCGGTGCCGGACGCGCTGACCGCGCCGCCGGGGACGATGCTGCTCAGCGGCGGCGCGATGGCGACTTCGGAGCTGTCGGTGCCGTTCCTCGTCGACGGGCGGGTCACGGGCGTGCTGGGGGTCGGGGCGGCCTCCCGCGGCACGTTCCGTGACGCTGACGAGCGGCGGCTGCAGCGGGTCGCGGACCGGGTGGCGATGGCGCTGGAGTGGCTGCGGTTGTCCGAGCTCGAACGGGTCCGCCGGGGGCGGGTGGCGTTCCTCGCCGAGGCGAGCGAGCTGCTGTCGAGCACGCTGGAGGCGCGCCAGGCGATCGCGCTCACCGCCCAGCTCATGGTTCCCCGGCTGGCCGCCTGGTGCGCGGTGTTCCTCGCCGGGCCGGCGGATTCGGCGGAGCTCGAGCCGGCCTATGTCTGGCATGAGGACGAGGCGAGGATCGACGTGCTGACGCGGCTGCTCAGCGAGATCCCGCCGCCCGCGTGGCCGTCGCGGCCGGCTGGCGGGGGCCTGGCGGCCGCGCTGTCCGGCGTGTCTGGCCTGTCCGGCCTCCCGGGCGACGCGGCGCCGCTGTCCAGCGTGCCGGGAGTCGCCGCCGGGCACACCGCGCAGAGCTGGTCGCTCGCGGTCCCGCCGGGGGCCGGGCTCGAGGCGGTGCGGATGGCCGCGGACTCGGCGTGGTGGTTCCCGCTGACCGCCCGGGGCCGCGGGCTCGGCGCGGTGGTGATCGGCAGGCCGCGCGGGGATCGCCGGTGGCAGGACCCGCCGCCGCGCGAGGCGCTCGAGCTGGCCGAGGACCTGACCCGGCGGGCCGGGCTCGCGCTGGACAACGCGCGGCTGTACGAGCGGCAGCGGGCGACGTCCCGGGCGCTGCAGGACAGCCTGCTGCCACCCGCGCTCCCGGACATCCCGCGGGCCGAAGTGGCCGCCGAGTACCAGGCGGCGGGGGAGGCCAGCGACGTAGGGGGCGACTTCTACGACGTGTTCGCGGTCTCCGGCGGTGCCTCCACGTGGCGGTTCGCGATCGGCGACGTCTGCGGGACCGGCGCCGAGGCGGCGGCGGTCACCGGCCTGGCCAGGAACGCGCTGCGGATCCTCGCCGCCGAGGGGCACCCGATCGCGGCCGCGATGCGCCGGCTGAACGAGCTCATCCTCAGCGAGGGCCCGCGCAGCCGGTTCGTCACGCTGCTGCACGGCGAGATCACCGTGCCGCCCGCTCCCGGCCCGCTTGAGGTGTCCCTGGTGTGCGCCGGCCACCCGCCGCCGCTGCTGCTGCGGTCCGGGACGGAGTGGGTCCTGCCACAGCCGGCGGCCGAGTCGCAGCTGCTCCTCGGCGTCGAGGAAGGGACCTCCTTCGACACCCAGCACGTCCGGTTGTTCCCGGGAGACCTGCTGCTGTGTGTCACCAACGGGGTGACGGAGCGCCGCGACGACGAGGGGCGGCTGCTCGATGACGACGACGGCCTCCCCCGGCTGCTGGCCCACTGTCAGGGGTTCAGCGCCCGGGCGGTGGCCGCCAGGATCCAGCGCGCGGTCAGCGAGTTCGGTTCCGAGCCGCCGTCGGACGACATGGCCGTCCTGGTGGTCCGCGCTACCGGCTGATGAGCCTCGCCAGCCAGCCGGCCAGCAGGGTTAGCGCCGCGGCGACGCAGAAGGACAGGATCGACGCCGACATCCAGCTGGCCGGGGTGAAGCCGATGTCGTGCCCGAACGAGGTCCACGCCGACGCCCACCAGGACACGTACCCCGGGTTGATGAGCTGGTAGGTGACGAATCCCGCGGCCCAGGGCAGCAGCATCAGCCAGCGGGAGCGGGCCGTCGCCGACAGGTCCCAGCTGCGGCCAGGCGTGGCGAAGTAGTCCGCGATCATCACCGCGGACATCGGCACGAACACCGAGCCGATCAGCGTCAGGAAGTTCTCGTAGTCGGCGATGTTGAACCAGAGCGCGCCCGCCGTGGTGAGCGCGGTGATCACGCCGGCCAGGATTCGCCTGTCCCACAGCGGCCGGAGGTTCTGCGTCGACACCGCGGTGGAGTAGACGTCGGCGAACGACTGGTCCAGCTCGCGCGCGGCCAGGATCGCGAAGCCGAGCGAGCCGAGCGGCAGGGCGATGAACGCGCCGTAGATCTGGTTCGGGTTCCCGTGCGCGACGGTGACCAGCGCGAGCAGCCCGATGACGTAGCACAGCACCTGGGTGAGGCTGTAGCCGGCCACCGCGCCGGTGAACGCCGCGCGGGAGCTGCGGGAGTGCCGCGTGTAGTCGGCGGCCAGCGGCGCGAACGAGATGGCGACGGCGACGACCGTGTCGGTGGCCGCCCAGTAGCCGGACCAGGTGCCGTGCGTGAAGGGGGGCAGCGGGTGGCGCAGCAGCTGGACGAACAGGTAGCACATCACGATGAGCACGGCGCCGGTGGCGTACTTGCGCAGCACCCGGATCGCGCCGAGCGGCCGGATGGTCAGCAGCGCGGTCGCTGTCCCGGCGATCAGCACGTATCCCCACTTCGGCAGCGCGGGCGCCACGGTGTGCGCCGCGGTCGCGATCGTCACCAGCTCGAAGATGCCCCAGCCGAAGCACTGCAGGATGTTCAGCGCGGTGGGCAGGTAAGACAGCCTGGCCCCGAACAGCCCGCGCAGCAACACCATGGCCGGCGCCCCGGTCTGGGCGCCGAGCACCCCGGTCAGCGCGAACGCCACGGTGCCGAGCACGGTGCCCACCAGGGTGGCGGCCAGCGCGGCGGCCAGGGACAGCTCCGGGGTCCCCGCGCCATAGGGCTGAAGCACGAAAATCGCGCCGGTGAAGCCGAGGAGGCTGACGCCGAGGTTGCCCCACAGCCCGAACTGATCGAACAGGCTCAGCGCCTGCGGCACCGGCTCGGCGAGCGTCCGCCCGACCTCCGAGCGGCGGTCGCCGGCGACGGTGACGAAGGTGCTTTCGCTGGTACTGGCGGAATCGGCCGTTGTGGCCACGGCGGCCTCCCTACGCCGGAATTACCCGGACAGGTTCGGACGGTCGGTGGCGCGTGGGCCTCTCCCGCCGGTCCCGGCGACGGCCAGCCACCCTCTCAGCCCGGTCAGCCCGAGCTCCCGTGCGTATTCAGTTACGCCGATCTTAACCGCTGCCAGTCTTAACCGCTGCCGGCCGTACGCCAACGCTGCCGCCACCATGGCGCCGTGTTGCGCGCGCCCTGGACACGACATATCTTAATTTCTACCTAGACGGGTGAAGGGTGGGCGACGTGTCTGTCTGGTACACGGCCCGGACGATGGGCTGGTCGGCGAAGGCGGTGATCGCCACCGTGCTGCTCGCCGTGCTGCTGGTGGCGGCTGTACCGGTAGCGCTGCTCGCCGGGCTGATCCTGATGGTGCTTGGACACATCGCTGGCGGGCTCGCGCTGTTCGGCGCCTCGATTCTGGCGGCCGCCGCGGCCGTCGTGCTCGCAAGCCTGAGCGGCGTACGGCACCTGCGCAAGCTGATCAGCCAGCAGCGTAACCGGATCGTGCAACTTCGCCAGGCCGACTACCACTACGAGTGACAGGGCGAGCCGGCGCGTAAGAGCCACTACCCTGCGAACACCAGCTAGGCCAGCGGCGGCGGCCGGAATATACACTGCTGCCCGGCGGGTCCCTTTCATGCCAGCCCCGGGAGGCCATGGTGAAGAGGTTCCGGAAGGGATCCGGGGATGACGCCCCCGGTCGGCACCAGCCGGGCGATAGCGCGCCCGGCGGTTTCCTCGGCGTGCTGACGGACACCGTCTCGGGCGGCGCCGGACTCATCACACCGGCCGAGGTTCCCGCGGGCAGGGCGGAGCGGCTGGGCCTTGCCGAGACCGCGCCCGCGTTGCCGTTCGAGTTCCTCCGGCTGGGCGATAAACCCAGGGCCAGCGCCATCCTGCGGGGCCGCGTCGGCGGCCTGGGCGCCTGTGTCTTCGAGTTCAGCGCGGATGAGTTCGTCCCGGCGCGCACGGGCGGCGACAGCGCCGACCTGCTGCCATGGTCCCGGTTCCGGTACCACGTTGCCGCCGTGGAACTCGGGTTCCGGCTGCCCTGGTTCGCGGTCGCCGTCCGGCGCGTGCACGCTCCTTCCCAGCGGATCTACCCTGGCCGCCGGGGCGTGGCCCTGGACCTGCCGGGCCGGCGGGGCCGGGACTACGTGCTGTACGCCGACGACGCCGCGGCAGCCGCCGGGGTGCTGACCGGACCACTGCGCGAGTGGCTGGGCGGGGTCCTGGCGCTGCGCATCAAGCACCGGCCGCTGGTCACCATCGAGGTGAGCGACGGCTGGGTGATGTGCGCGATCCAGGCAGGCGGGATGGCCGCGCCCGACGCCCTCGAGCTGCGCATGCAAGGACGCCCGGGCCATCCCGGGCCATGGCCGGACGTGCTGCTCAGGCTGCTGCAAGAGTTCCGTGGCCACGTCCAGGGCCCGCATACATGGCCGGCCCCGTGAGCAAGCGGCCTCTGGCGTGGGCCGCAACCGGGCTGACGCTCGCCTGGCTCGCCCGGAGGTGCTCCTCGCCAGCCCTGCCGGATCCCGGCGCGCTGCCGGCGTCGGTACCCATCCCCGATGCCGGCCCGCCTGAGGACATGCAGGTGATCGCCGTGCCGACCGGGGTCAACAACCGGGTCGCGGCGTACGCCTACCGCGGCGGCTCGGTCTTGGATCGCAGGGACTTCTATGTCGGCGCGGCGCTCATCAAGCACCCCCAGGGGGACCTCCTCGTCGACGCCGGCTTCGGCCGTGACATCGCCCGGCAGTTCGCCACCATGCCGCGCTACTTCCAGGCGATCACCAGGTACCAGTTGTGGAAGCCGGCCGTCGACCAGCTGGAGGCGGCCGGCTACGACTTCGGCCGGCTGAAGGCGATCCTGCTGACCCATGCGCACTGGGACCACATGAGCGGCATGCCCGACTTTCCCGGCCTGCCGATCATGGTCACGGCCCGGGACAGGGAGTTCTTCGACAGATCGCAGGCCCTGGGGCACGCCGGTCCGCCGAGCTTCGGGCCCCCGTTCACGGAAACATCGTTCAACTGGCAGGTCTTTGACTTCGAGGGCGGACCGTACCTCGGCTTCGCCCGCAGCCACGATGTCCACGGCGACGGGTCTGTCGTCTGTGTGCCCGCACCCGGCCACACCCCGGGCAGCATCATCGTCTTCGTCACCCTCCCGCGGAACGTCCGCTACGCCCTCGTCGGTGACCTGGTATGGCAGCGCGAAGGACTGACACAGCGCGTCGAGCGGCCATGGCTGATGAAGCTCCTGGGCGACACTGACCCGGAGGGGACCCGCCAGAACCTGCTCAAGATGGTGTCTGTGATGCAGCGGATCCCGGAAATGATCGTCGTCCCGTCCCACGACCAGCGGGCTTATGCCGAGATGGCCAGGCTCCCCAACGTCACGACCAAGGGCCTGCTCCTGTAGTGGATGTCTTTGGCCGGGTGCCCGCGGACTTTTGCCTCTCTCCTTTCTGGTGTGCCATAAGGACACGCTCGTTGTGAAGGGTCATCTAGGCGGGAGAGATACAGGTGACTGGTGACACGGGGGCCAGGATTACTCTGGCGGCGGTTCAGGCGCGGTCGCGGCCCGGTGAGGTGACGGCCAACCTGGAGCACGCGGAACCCCTGGTGGAGCAGGCGGCTGCGCAGGGCGCCCGGTTGGTGGTGCTGCCGGAGTTGTTCAGCTGCGGATATGTGCCGAACCGGGCGGTCTGGGACTATGCGGAAGCGCGCAACGGCCCGACCAGCCGGTGGCTGGCGGCGACTGCCGGGCGGCTGGGAATCTACCTGGGCGCGGGTGCCGCGGAAACCGACGGCGCCGACTTCTTCAACGTGTTCATCCTGGCCGGCCCGGACGGCCAGGTAACCGGCCGGGCGTATAAGGCCAACGCCGAGGCCAGCGTGTTCCGCCGGGGCCGCAGCGAGCACCTGATCGTCACCCCGGCCGGGCGGGTCGGGATCGGGATCTGCGCCGACAACCAGTTCGCCGCCCAGCTGCGGCTGATGCGCGAGCAGCGCGCTGACCTGATCTTGATGCCACATGCCTGGCCAACCCGGGTGCGCGCGGCTGGCCTGGTCAGCCAGGCCGATGTCGCCGCGCAGCAGCGCCGCATGATCGACCTGCCCGTGCTGTATGCCCGCTCGCTGGGCGTGCCGGTTGTCTTCGTCAACCAGGTCGGCCCGCTGCTGCCCGTGGGCGGGCTCCTCGGCAGGCTGATGAACCCGCAGATCTGGCGGCTGCGCGGGCAGTCACGGATCGTTGACGGCGACGGCACAGTGCTCGGGCAGCTGGATGATGAGGAGGGCGTGCTGACCGTGCGGGCCGTGCTGGATCCGGTCCCCCAGCATTTCGACGTCCCGCCCAGCTACAGCGGCTGGCTGCAGCCCGGCTCCTGGGCCGCCCGCCACCTCATCATCCCGGCTGACATCGGCAACGGACGGCTGATGTATGCCGCCAGCCGGCAACGGCGCCGCAAGGCGAGGCTGGCCGCCGCCCCGGTCCCCGGCGGCGCGACGATGTCGGCCGGCGGCAGACCGGAAGCGCATCCCGCGTGAGCCGCTGCGGTACGGCGGCGGCGCCCTAGGGTCGGCGCTGCCCATCGCACGCGAGCTTCAACGGCGCGGTCACCACACCGCTTCCTGGAGCAAGACATCTCCATGAGAGCTCGTTTCCGCGGAAGCGCTTTGTGCGCGATTGCACAAGCCGCTTCCGCGGAAAGGTCATGGAGGTAGTTGCAGCGTTATGACGATCCGGGACTACGCCCTGTCCGCGGCATGAGGGTGCATTCCGTGCGCCGACCCGGGGTGCAGACTATTAGCCGCATGCCTGTCACAGTCTCGGCGTTTCGAGCGACGAACCGTCCCTCGAGCGGGCACGTGGGTTGGCGGGCGCCCTATGTGCAGGCGGAAAAGACGTCAGGTGCGACGGCCGTGCGGATTGTGTATTCCTCTCACGCTCAAGCGGGACTTGGAGCCGAACGCGCCAGTGCGGGTGGGCGACACGCACGGATCGGCAAAGTCGCTAGTGCCGCGTCAGGCAACGCTTGCCCGGTCCTCCGACGGCGCCTTGGGACGCAGCAACCTTCGAGTTGCCCAAGCGTTCCGGGACACCTGCGCCTTCGTCATCCACGCCCGTGGAGCCGTCGTCCGGTACGGGCGTCAGCGCCCGCGCGCCGGGTGCACGGCAGTCGATCCGCGTCCAAACGCCCACGCCACCATCAGCGGGAACTCTCCTTGCCACAGCGCGGCGCCGTGTGACGCGACCCGCTCGCTCATGACGACGTCCGCACCTGCATCGCGCAGCGCGGCCGCCCACCGGTTCGCGTTGTCGAGGAAGAACGGCTCCAACGTGCCGGCGACGAGATACACGCGCGGAATCGAACCCGGCATCACGCCAGGCGGTTTGTAACCCGCGCCCGGCGAACCGGAGAAGACCGCACCGTAGATGCCGGGATGCCGAAGCCCAAGGGCGAGCGCGAGCTCGCCGCCCGCCGAGACACCCAGCACCGCAGTACGTTCGATGGGCAGCGCGACTCCGAAACGCGAGCGCACCCATCGGCGGACGTCCTTGACGAAGAACTTCTCGTGCGCCGCGAACCGTTCCGCATCAAAGACCGGCGAGTACTCATGGAGCCGCGACGTCTCATCGGCCAGCCCATGTACACCGACGATCATCGTGGACGGGACGTCGGCCGCCTCGAGGAACTCGCCCCACTGCGAGATCCCCTGACCGTCACCGGCGAAGACGACCACCTCCGGCGGATCCGGCGGGACGTATACCGTCACCTGCCGGCCACCGTCGTAAGCGAGCGTCTCAGTGACGAGCCCTCCCGCTATCGGGTCGGCGCGCGCCGGTTCCGGCGGTGGTTCGGGACCGCCTTCGCCTGCGGCTGCCTGGTCATCCATGTTCGCATCTCGATCCTTGGGAGCCGGCACGGCCTGGCGAGTTGAGCACACGTGCACCGAACGGTGCCCCAGAACGCGCGGCGAGACAGGGCGGCCCGGGTAACACCAAACGCCGGCTCGGAGTCGCGCCACCACGAGGCAAACGTTACCTGACACGGCACTAGCCGACACTCACCCCGCAGTCAAATCGGGCACTCACATACTCGTCGCCGCACCCGGTCACATAACACCAACTCGACGATCCCGTGGGCGACACGCACGCGAGGCGTCCCGGGGAGGGCATCAAATGATCCAGCTTGCGTAAGCGTCTCACTGAAACCAGCGCCGCTCTTGAAGCACCCCGGCGCACAGGGTAGAACGAAGCAGTGGGAAGACAGGCAGCCGTCGTGCTTTACGTGCTCGCGATGGTGGCCATCGTGGTCGGCGTGGACGTCCTATTCTTCAGGCACCGCTTCTGGGCGCGGCTGATGTCAAATGTCGGAATCGTCCTGGTATTCGCGGCGTTCTATTTGAGGTTCCTGAAGCGGCCATGAGCGCAGCCGCTGCAATGCGGCTCACTCAGCTCCGCGGCGAACCAAGATCAACGCTCGCCGGGCCAGCGCACGCCCGCGGTGGACCGGGGGTGGCGGTACTCCCATAGCCTGATCAGGCGTTTGGTAACGGTGGTAGATCGCGAGAGCGGTGCTGTCATCTGGCGATGCCGCGACCGTGCACGTTACGGTGACCACCGACCTGGACTCAGCGCTCATCAAGCGTTGCAGAAACCTGCTCACCGAGCAGTCGGCTGCCCATAAGCCGGCCCGGGCCTCCAGACGCAGGCGTAGGCGACAGCGGCATCCTCAGACGGTGAGTACCAGCTTGACGGAAGTCGGGCCAGCAGAGCAGCCGTTAGCGCCATAACGGATCTGGGTCGACGCCCTGTCCGCGGTATGAGAGCGCGTTTCCGCGGAAGCGCCCTGTGAAATCCTGCACAAGGCGCTTCCGCGGAAACGTCACGGCATGGCTGCCCGCACCATAACGAAACGCCCTGGCCGTCCCAGTCTGGGTGTAGCGAGCGACGAGGCGTCCTTCAAGCGCGCACGTAGCCGTTAGGCGCTGCTTGCGGCTCGTGCTGCATGATCCTTAGCGCCGCTCAGAACGGGCTTTCTGGCGCCGGGATCGGCGGCCCCGAAGATATGCGCGATAAGCCTGAGTGCGTTGTAAGAGTCCGCATCCCGTGCACGCGGATCTGCGTGAGGGCACGCCTACGCTTAGCACTCCGCGCCTTGAGTGCCGCTCAACTGCCCGTAGACCCTCATGACCTCATTTCGGTGGAGATAACGATATTAGCCGGATGAGCCGATTTCACCAGGACCCTCCCCCGCGAACTCTTGACACTAGGGAGAAACTATGCTGGGCTGCCATCAATAATTCGCGGTTCGGGGAAGACGCCTTATGCAACGGGGGACGCATAATGGCTAGTCGCAGAATCGGCATTGACCGGAGCGGGGGCAGATCGAAGCGGCTGGCCCTGCATGTGCTTCAGCCAGGCGTGATTGTCATCGGCGCCCTGCTGACAGCCTGCGAATTGCTGCTGGCGGGACCGGCGTCGGCTGCGACGCTGTCACCGGCGGCCCTGCCGGGGCCGTCGATGACGCTGACCGCGAGCGCGACGCAAGTGTTCGTCGGTGAGCCGCCGCCGGTGCTGACCGTGACCATGCCCGCTAACGCGACCGGTGAGGTCGGGTTCTATGACTCTGCCCGGCCGGGGACTGACAAGGGCATCGGGCTGGCCCCGATCATCGACGGCGTCGCCAGGCTGGCCGCGCCGGACCGGCCGCTGGTGCTGGGCGCTAACCCGATCACGGCCTCCTATGGGGGCAACGCGATATACGGCCCGGCCGACTCCAACACCGTGACGGTCACCGTGGTGGAGAGGCTGACAGCGACGGTGACACTGGCCTCGAGCGCGACGCTCCTCCTGGTAGGTCATCCGCCGGTACTGACGGCCCGATTGCCGGCGGACGCGACCGGCACCGTGTCGTTCTACCTTTACAACAATGGCCGCCCTTGCACCCTCGGGACTGCGTCAGTCGTCGGCGGCACAGCCAGCATCACCGCCGCGCCCGCATGCCTGCAGGACATAGGCAGCTTTTACGTCGACGCCGTCTACTCAGGCGACGCCAGATACGGCCTCACGCGCTCCAACCTGGTGCAGCTGACAATTATCGGGACGGGTGAGACGCTGGCCTTCACCGGGAGCCAGCAGATGGTGCCCATCCCGCTGGGCGCCAAAGCCATGCAGATCACCGCGACGGGCGCATCCGGAGCCGGTATCGGGGGATGCGGGGTCCACAGTCCTGCCGGCGGCTTCGGGGCAATAGTCAGTGGAATCGCCACGCTGCCCGCAGGTGCTGGCCAGCTCATCGTCGACGTCGGGGGTGCGGGCAATGGCCAGACCGGAGGCTGGGGCGGAGCCGCGGGCGGCGGCAGCGGCGGGCACCGCGGCGGCATATTCTCCGGCACAGGGGCCGGCGGCGGCGGCGCCACCACCGTGCGGCTCAGCTCCGGCGGGCCCCCGCTGCTGGAGGCGGGCGGCGGCGGTGGCGCCGGGGACTGCGGGGAATTCTTCTCCGTCGGCGGTAACGGCGGTTCCGCCGACGTCACCGCCGGCAACGGGCAGGATGGCTCAGGTGGCATCTCGCCAGGCTCCGGCGGCACCGGCGGGACCGCCGCGACGCCTGCCGGGACAGGCGGGACGGGCGCCGGAGGCGGCGGCGGCGGAGGCGCGCGCGGCGGCGAGGGCGGCTCCGGCGACAGCCAGGGCGTTGCCGGAGGCGGCGGCGGTGCGGGAAGCTCGGCGGCCAACAGCTCCCTGGTGGCCGGGGTGGCAATCCTAACCGCGACCACGACCGGCAACGGCAAGGTAAGCCTTTTCTGGATAAGCGGCTTATCTCCGTACACGGTGTCGCCGCATGGCAGCCGCCGCGCGAACCCACCGCCTGCCGGTCATCCTTCCGAGCAACGTACTGAACGAGCCTGGGAACCTCGGATAGCGGCGATTACCCGTACCTGGCCTGGGTCAACCCGATGTTAATGGTGCGCGAGCACGACCCGCAGGCCGATGATGTCGCGCTAGGGAATGCCGGGGCTTTGTGCACGGAATTCCTCGCTGAGGGAGTTCGCGGCCTCGCCAATGATCTCTAGGAGCGTTCCACTGCGAGCTGCCTGATCCGGTCCTTGTCCCAGGCGTGCCGTCGCACAGGTAGCTGCGGAGCCTGCTGTGCCTGACCAGGCAGACAACGTTCAAGACTAGCCTGCCGCTGATCCGGGGCTTGCCTGCTCTGCCTCGTTGTACAGGTGAATCCAGCCGATTCGCCGCGGCAGCGACGCCCAGCTCGCATCTCGTCTTGCCGCCGCATCGCCCGTGAGTTTGTAGGCCCGCCCGGCGACCCGTGAATAGGCCTGGACCCGCCGGGCCCGGCGCCTGCGGAGATTTCCGAAGGTCTCGAAAAGCGGGCCGTACTCCTTCAGCCCGCCCGCGCCGACAAGCGCGCCGAGGGCGTATGCGTCTTCTATCGCCAGGCCTGCGCCTTGGCCCTGATGCGGAAGGGGAGCGTGCGCGGCATCGCCGAGGAGCACTACCCGGCCGCGACTCCATCGGCACACAGGTGGCAGGTCGGCGAGAGCCCAGAAACTCATGTCCCCTTCGATGTTGCGTATGAGGTCGAGGATGCGACGATCCCAGGAGTATGCCGCGAAGATGGCGAGCGCCTGATCCGGGGTGGCCGGCGCGCGATTCGATGATCGTGTCCAGTCCGGGAGGCGGAGCGGCGTATATACCGCAAGCAGGTTTATCGTTTTTCCCCCATCGAGCCCGTAGTAGACGGCATGCGTACCGGGTCCGCACCAGATATGCAGCGAACCAGGATCCGGCAGGTCCGGAACCTGCCTGGCCCGGATGATGCCCCGGAACCCGATTTCACCGGAATGGCGAGGTGCTACTTCTCCGCAGACGTAGCGCCGCGCTGTCGACTGCACGCCGTCGGCACCCACGACGATGCGCGCGACGAGGTCATCGCCATTCCCGAAGTGCAAGCGCACCCCGGCGGGCTCGTCGGACAGGCGCACCAGCCGGTGAGCGAGGCTGATGTGGTCCTGTGGCACCGCGGCGGCGAGAAGCCGCTGGAGGGTTACGCGATGGAGAGTCAGCAATGGCGCTCCCACAGCCTGCCGGTACCACTCTCCGATGGGATGGGACCACAGCAGCCCGCCGTCCAGCCATGAGCGCACCTCAAACGCTGGCGGCTCATTGGCAACATCCGTAAGGTTAATGCTCAGACGTCGCAGCAAGCGACTCGCGTTACCGGCGATGGCGATCCCGGCGCCGATCTCCCGGAGCTCGGTGTCCTGCTCGAAGACCCGCACGGATATCGACTGCTGCAGCAGGCTCGCCGCGAGCGTCAAGCCGCCGATGCCCGCGCCGACAATGGCGACGTCACACTCGTGAGTCATATCCTGTCACCCGCCTCCGCCTGTCGCCCCGCGCCCGGCCATCCGCCCACTGTCTACTGGTGCGAGGTTGAGGCCTGGTGAAGTTCCGGTTGCGCCATCCGCCGCTGCGCCGGCCCGAAGAACGGCCCGCTCGCGGTGCCGCGCGCACGTACCGGCACCCAGATCTTGTCGCCGTGCTCGGCGAAGTCCTCGATGGTGGACGAGATGTCCGGAAACGTGCTGTGCACGTCGCGGATGGCGGCCCGGACGCGTTCGCGGGCCTGCCCGCCGGCCGGCGAGTGCCGGCCCGCCACGCTGCGGTAAGGGGCTCAGCCTGCGGGTGCCGGAGCTGGGAGGAGGCCGAGCTGTTCGAGCATCGCCAGCCGGTCGAACAGCAGGTTGAACGAGGCGTGCTTGCCGTCGCGGTAGCGGAGCACGTGGATGTAGTCCACGGCGACCGGGCGGCCGGTGGGCGCGATGTCGCCGGCCGGGCTGTGCAGGGTGCCGTGGTGGGTTCCGGTGAAGGTGCCCTCCTCGACAGCGATGTCCCCGGCGATGTGCACAGCGTGGACGTCGATGTGGGCGTCGGGGAAGGCATCCCACCAGCCGGCGAAGAACTGCGCGCAGGCCGCCTTCCCCTGGCCGCTGATGCCGCCCGGCGCCTGATAGACGACATCGTCGGCGAGCACGCTGGTGAACCCGTCGATGTCATGGGCGTTGAAGGTGTCCGTGCCCTTCTCGAATGCCTCGCGTACGGTCATTGCCATCGAGATCTCCTTCAGCAGGTGATGTGATAGCCATACCGTCGCGCATCTGACGGGTGGTTCGCCGTAGGGCCGGCACCCTAGTCTTTTCTGCTGCCGAGGGCTCGCGGCAGCTGGTCGCGGCCGCCGATCCCGAGCTTGGCGTAGGCGTGGGCGAGGTGGCCCTCGACGGCCTTGAGGGTCACGTACAGCTCACCGGCGATGTCGCGGTTGGAGCGGCCGTCGGCGGCCAGCCGGGCGATGCGCAGCTCGCTGGGGGTCAGCGCGTCTACCCCGGTGCGCCACGGGCGCCGCGGGCGGGCCCCGGCCGCGATGAGCTCGTCGCGGGCCCGGGCGGCCAGCGGCCGGGCACCACACTGGGCGGCCAGCTCCAGTGCCCGGGCCAGCGGCTCGCGGGCCGCGGCGCGTTCACCCGACCGGCGCAGGGCTGCTCCGAGTTCGGCCAATGACCGGGCGCGTTCGAGCAGGGCGGGCGAGCGGTCAAGCGTGGCCACCGATTCGCGCAGCAGCGCGAGGCCTTCGGGCCCGCCGCGGGCCAGCCCGGCGGTCCGCAGCGCGATCCCCAGCGCGCGCGGCGCGCCGAACACCCGCACGTCGGCGAGCTCGGCGTCGGCCAGCTGACGGGCGTCCTGGTATCGGCCTAGCCGCGAAAGCGCGAGCGCGGCGCCGGAGCGGGCGTGCACGTAACCCGTGTCGCGGATCGGCATGCCCCACACGCCGGCGCTGAACAGCGCCTGGCAAGCCTGGAAGTCCGCGAGCGCGTCGGCGGCCCGGCCCTGGGCCAGCCGCAGCCGCCCGCGAGCAGCCGGGATGAGCACCGTACCCACGCCCGCGGGCCACCCCTGCTGCGGGAGCAGGTCCAACAGGGCTTGCGCCTCGCCGAGCTCGCCGGCCTCGACGGCGATATCCGATAGCACGGTGGCGGCGAATCCGAGCCCTGGCGCGAAGTCGCTTTCCTGCAGTACGCGCAGCGCCACCCGGGCCGCCGCGTCGGCTTCATCCAGGGCGCCTAGCCGCAGCTTGAGCAGGCCGAGGGTGGAATAGGCGGCCACGAAACCACGCGCCGAACCGCCGTGGTGCACCTGGGCCAGCATCGGCTCGAGCGACTTCTCGACCGTGCCGAACCGCTCGGCTGTGACCAGTACCCACAGCAGCGCCGCCCGCGTGTCCCAGTTCTCGGCCTCCGGGCCCGCGAGCGTGTCCTCCAGCAGCGCCGCGATCTGGCCGGCGGGCCGGCCCGCCAGCAGCATCGTCATGGCCCGCGCGACCGCGAACGGTTCGCTGGCAGCCTCCGGGCTGCGGGAGCCCAGCCGGGCGAGCACGGGCACGACCCGGTCCGCGCGACGCGCATCATGCAGGCCGCAGACCACCAGCTCGCCCTCCAGCCGGGCCGCCAGCTGCGGGTCGGCATCGCCGAGTTCGGCGAGCGCCCGTCCGATGACGTCCACCGCATCCACCCACCGGAACAACGCCGCGTATGCCTCGGCGACCTCCAGCGCAATCCCGGCACGCTCCCGCGGGCTGGCAGCTAGCTGCAGCGCCTCCTCCAGCAGCACGAACGCCCGCTGCCGCCCCGCGGTCACCTGCGCGCGAGCTGCCTCCCGCAGCACCCCGGCCCGCTGCCCGGGTGGCGGCGGCTCGGCCAGCGCCCGGTCCAGCAGGACCGCTGCGGCCTGCGGCGCGCCAGTGCCCCTCGCCGCCTCCGCCGCCTCCTGCAGCCGGGCGAGCACCCAGCCATCCCCGGCCGGCCACACCCGGAGAAGGTGCGCGGCCACCTGCCCCGGCGGAGCGGCATCGGCATGCAGCAGCCGGGCCGCACAGCGATGGGCGCGGTCCTGGCCGCCGCTGTCCAGCGAGGCCTCCAGCGCATCACGGATCACCGGGTGCACGAACCGCGGCCGGTCACCGGCCGCCAGCACCTCGGCCCGGACCAGGCCCCCGGCGAGCTGCGCGGCGGCGGCCATGGTCACGCCCGCCATCGCGGCCGCGGTTCGCAGCTCGCCGGCATCCCCCAGCACGGCCAGCGCCTGCGCCAGGCCCAGCGCGCCCGGGCCCAGGCCGCTCACCCGGGCGATCACCTGCCGCGCGATCCCCTCCAGGCCTCCCGCCAGCACCTCAGCCGGCTGCAACGCGGCCAGTGGCCGGCCGCTGAGCTCAGCCGCCCGCAGCAGCTCGGCCAGGTACAGCGGATTACCGTCGCAGGCCGCATACACCGCCGCGCACAGCTCACCGCTGGCCTCCCCGCCGCCCGCCGCGCGGATCACGGCACTGACCGCCTCCTCGCTCAGCAGCGCAGGCCGCAGAACCGCCGCTTGCGCACGCACCGCCAGGAGCGGGGCACCCATCGCCGCCGGGCCGCCCGGGCGCAGCGCCACCAGCATCCCCGCCGCCAGCCCCTCCAGCCGCTGCGCCAGGTAAGCCAGCCAGCGCAGTGAGGGCTCATCTGCCCAGTGCGCGTCATCAACGGCGATCAGCACCGGCCTGCTCGCCGCCAGGTTGACCACCAGCCAGTACAAGCCGTGCACCACCGCGAACGAGCTATCATCAGCGGGCAGCACGGACACCTCGCCGGCCAGCAGCGGCCGCACCGTGGCGGCCGGGCCTGCCAGCAGCGCCGCACGCTCACTCTCCCCCGCAGACGCCAGGCGCCGCTCGAACAACTGGCGTACCACTCCGAACGCGAAACCTGACTCCAGCTCCGAGCCCCGGGCACGCACCACCTCGTGCCCAAGCTCATCCGCCCGCGAGCAGGCCGCCTCAACCAGCGAGGTCTTCCCGATGCCGGCCCGGCCCTCGATCAGCAGCACCCCGCCGCGGTGCTCCAGCAGCTCCTCGACCGCTGCCAGGTCACGCTCGCGCTCACGCAGCCTCCCCACCAGGCCAGCGTGCCGCCTCCGCCCCACTTCCGTCCACACCATGCCGACCCGCCGGACAAAGATGCAGAACTCCAAGCCGGCCGGCGTGTCCCCGCGTGATCGTCCAGGGCCATCACACGGCATCGCACAAAGTCGGCAACCTGACGCGCTGCAGACCGGGCAACCCGAGCAGCCGCGACCGAATCCGCTGCCGCCCAGAACCGGACGCTCCGCGCGCACTCACACCTGGGACAACTCCTGATCTCAGCCGCGCCGATTCGGCGATTTGTTCGAGTCATGCAGCCTGGTGTCTCCGGCTCGCTGGCGGCCGTTGGTCACGACTGGTACCCGCGCGCGGAAGACGGCCGCAAGACCTCTGGCCTCCTGGCAGCCGGCTGAGCGAGTTCGCAGGCGTGAGCCCGGGTGAGGCCTGCGGGGATGACCGTGGCCGGAGAGCGGCTGACGGCTACACAAGCGCAGCGGTGCTGGTGACTTCGGCGCCGTAGTAGGTGCGCAGGTAGTGCAGCGCGTCGTCTTGGGCCTGCTGGTAGCGGCCGGCGGCGAACGGCTCGTAGACGGCGGTGGCGTCGCTGACGGCGATCACCTTTATGCCG